>Ga0308166_1000073_pt1 | contig 227839 bp, 191 predicted proteins | sample PhyCR2_2_FD_202137 | JGI IMG/M metagenome (GOLD analysis project Ga0308166, IMG submission 202137) | Phyllosphere microbial communities from UC Gill Tract Community Farm, Albany, California, United States - DLSLCC.R2 | ecosystem: Host-associated > Plants > Phyllosphere > Unclassified | place...
TCGGCCAGCGCCAGAAGAAGATGTCGTTCTACATGACCTCGCTCGGCGAGGAAGCCATCGGCACCGCCCACGCGCTGGCGCTGAAGGACGGCGACATGTGCTTCCCGACCTATCGCCAGCAAAGCCTCTTGATGGCGCGCGACTACCCGATGGTCGACATGATCTGCCAGCTGCTGTCCAACGAGCGCGATCCGCTGAAGGGACGCCAGCTGCCCGTGATGTATTCGTCCAAGAAGGACGGCTTCTTCACGATTTCCGGCAACCTGGCCACCCAGATCCCGCAGGCAGTGGGCTGGGCCATGGCCTCGGCCATCAAGGGCGATACCAAAATCGCCTCCGGCTGGATCGGCGACGGCGCCACCGCCGAGAGCGATTTCCACACCGGCCTCACCTTCGCCCACGTCTACCGCGCCCCGGTGATCCTGAACGTGGTCAATAACCAGTGGGCCATCTCGAGCTTCCAGGCCATCGCCGGCGGCGAGAGCGTGACCTTCGCCGCCCGCGGCGTCGGCGCCGGCATCGCTTCGCTGCGCGTGGACGGCAACGACTTCCTGGCGGTCTACGCGGCATCCTGCTGGGCCGCCGAGCGCGCCCGCGGCAACCTGGGCCCGACCCTGATCGAATGGGTCACCTACCGCGCCGGCCCGCACTCGACCTCCGACGATCCTGCGCGCTACCGCCCGGCCGACGAATGGACCTACTTCCCGCTGGGCGACCCGATCGGCCGCCTGCGGCGCCACCTGACCAAGAAGGGCTGGTGGTCCGACGCCGAGCACGAAGCGCTGCAGACCGCGCTGGAAGCCGAAGTCCTGGCCGCGCAGAAGGAAGCCGAGCAATTTGGCACGCTGATCGATGGCCGGGTGCCGAGCGCCGCATCGATGTTCGAGGACGTCTATAAAGAGATGCCCGAACACCTGCGCCGCCAACGCCAACAACTGGGGGTGTGACGTGATGCGAGATATCGATAAAGATCAGGCTGCCGAGCAGTCAGCCGAGCAAGCGGCGACCACGCCGATGACCATGATCCAGGCCCTGCGCTCGGCCATGGACGTGATGATGGAACGCGACCCGAACGTGGTCGTCTACGGCCAGGACGTCGGCTATTTCGGCGGCGTATTCCGCGTCACCGACGGCCTGCAGGCCAAGTACGGCAAGCATCGCGCCTTCGACGCGCCGATTTCCGAAGGCGGCATCGTCGGCACCGCGGTCGGCATGGCGGCCTACGGCCTGCGCCCGGTGGTCGAAATCCAGTTCGCCGACTATTTCTACCCGGCGACCGACCAGATCGTCTCCGAAGCGGCGCGCCTGCGCTACCGCTCGGCCGGCGACTTCACCTCGCCGCTGACGATCCGCATGCCCTGCGGCGGCGGCATCTACGGCGGCCAGACCCACAGCCAGAGCCCTGAAGCCTTCTTCACCCACGTCTGCGGCCTGCGCACCGTGATGCCGTCCAATCCCTACGACGCGAAAGGCCTGCTGATCGCCTCGATCGAGAACGACGACCCGGTGATCTTCCTGGAGCCCAAGCGCCTGTACAACGGTCCCTTCGACGGCCACCACGACCGTCCGGTGACCTCCTGGTCCAAGCACCCGCTGGGCAAGGTCCCGGAAGGCTATTACACGGTGCCGCTGGACAAGGCGGCGATCTTCCGCCCGGGCGCGGATCTGACCGTGCTGACCTACGGCACCATGGTCTGGGTTTCGGAAGCCGCCGCGGCTGAAACCGGCATCGACGCCGAAATCATCGACCTGCGCACCCTGTGGCCGCTCGACCTCGACACCATCGTCGAATCGGTCAAGAAGACCGGCCGCTGCGTGGTCGTCCATGAAGCGACCAAGACCAGCGGCTTCGGCGCCGAGCTCGCCGCGCTGGTGCAGGAGCACTGCTTCTACCACCTGGAAGCGCCGATCGAGCGCGTGGCCGGCTGGGATACGCCTTATCCGCATGCGCAGGAATGGGCGTATTTCCCGGGACCGGACCGCGTCGGTGCGGCATTCAAACGAGCGATGGAGGCATAAACGGTGGGAATTCACATCATCAAGATGCCCGATGTGGGCGAAGGTATTGCGGAATGCGAAGTGGTGGCCTGGCGTGTCCAGCCGGGCGATGCGGTCACGGAAGACCAGATCCTGGCCGACGTCATGACCGACAAGGCGACGGTCGAGATCCCGTCGCCGGTGCACGGCACCATTCTGGCGCTGGGTGGCAAGGTCGGCGAATCGCTGGCCGTGGGCGCGGAGCTGGTCCGTCTGGAAATCGAAGGGGCCGGCAATTTCAAGGGCGACGTGGCCAAGCCGGCGGCTGCCGCAGCGCCTGCGCCTGCCGCCGCCCCGGCCGCGGACGAGCCGGCCGAGGTGCCGCATGGTTTTGTGCCGGAACCGCAGCGGGTTGCGGCAGGTGCGGCCAGCGTGTCGGCATCATCGGGTGCCGCTGCGCCGCGTGCTCAGGCAGCCCCGGCATCGATGCCGGCCGCCCGTTCGGCTTCGTCTGCGCAACAAGGGAGCAGCGCGGGCAATGGCGCCGCCTCGCGCGCGCTGTTCCGCGATCCGGGCGAGAAACCGCTGGCCGCCCCGGCCGTGCGCAAGCGCGCCTGGGACATGGGCATCGAACTGCAGTTCGTGCCAGGCAGCGGCCCGGCCGGCCAGATCACCCACGCCGACCTCGACGCCTACGTATCTGGGCGCCAGCGTGGCGGCGGCCATGCCGCGCATGGCGGCGGCGACACCCGCTACGCCGAGCTCCAGGGCGAAGAAGCGGTGCCGCTGATCGGCCTGCGCCGCAAGATCGCCGAGAAGATGCAGATGGCCAAGCGCCAGATTCCGCACTTCACCTATGTCGAGGAAGTCGACGTGACGGAACTGGAAGCCCTGCGCGCCCAGCTCAACGAGCGCTACGGCAAGGAACGCGGCAAGCTGACCCTGCTGCCGCTGCTGATGCGCGCGGTGGTGCTGGCGATCCGCAAGTTCCCCGAGGTCAATGCCCGCTTCGACGACCAGGCCGGCATCGTCACCCGCTACCAGCCGGTTCACCTCGGCATGGCCGCGCAGACCGACGCCGGCCTGATGGTGCCGGTGATCCGCAACGCCGAAGCACGCGATCCGTGGAACAGCGCGAAGGAAATCCTGCGTCTGGCCGAAGCCGCGCGTACTGGCAAGGCTGCGCGCGACGAACTGTCCGGCTCGACCATCACCATCACCAGTCTCGGCGCGCTGGGCGGCATCGTGACCACCCCGGTGATCAACCATCCGGAAGTGGCCATCATCGGCGTCAACCGCATCCTCGACCGGCCGGTCGTGAAGAACGGCGGCTTGGTGCCGCGCAAGCTGATGAATTTATCCTCGTCCTTCGACCACCGCGTCATCGACGGCATGGTCGCGGCCGAGTTCATCCAGACCATCCGCGGCTATCTCGAAACGCCGGCAACACTGTTCGTGGAATAAGGGATATCGATCAAGATGACGATGGAAACGACTTTACTCATCATCGGCGGCGGACCGGGCGGCTACGTGGCCGCCATCCGCGCCGGACAACTGGGCATCAAGACCGTGCTGGTCGAGGGTTTTCAACTCGGCGGCACCTGCCTGAACGTGGGCTGCATCCCGTCCAAGGCCCTGATCCACGCGGCCGAGGAATTCCATAAGGCCTGCCATTACGCAGCGCAGGGACCCGATGCGTCGCCACTGGGCATCCGCACCGCAGCGCCCAGCATCGACGTCAACCGCACCGTGGCCTGGAAGGAAGGCATCGTCAAGCGCCTCACCGGCGGTGTCGGGGCGCTGCTGAAGAAGAACGGCGTGCAGGTGGTGCGCGGCTGGGCCCGTATCCTCGACGGCAAGACGGTCGAGGTCCTGAACACCGAGGGCGGCGGCACCGGCGCGGCCAACGATGCCGGCGGCCAGACCACCCGCATCCGCTGCGAGCACTTGCTGCTGGCGACGGGCTCCGAAGCGGTCGAGCTGCCCTTCCTGCCCTTCGGCGGCAACGTCGTGTCGGCCACCGAGGCGCTGTCGCCCGAGACCCTGCCCGAGCACCTGGTGGTGGTCGGCGCCGGCTACATCGGCCTCGAGCTGGGCACGGCCTACCGCAAGCTGGGTGCGCGCGTGACCGTGGTCGAAGCCGCCGGCCGCGTGCTGCCGGCCTACGACGATGAGCTGTCGAAACCGGTGGCGGCGCGCCTGAAGTCGCTGGGCGTACAGCTGCACCTGGAATCGAGCGTGCTCGGCATGCGCGAGGACGGCAAGGCCGTGCGCATGAAGAATGCGGGCGGCGAGGAAGTGGCGATCGAAGCCGACCGCGTGCTGGTGGCCGTCGGCCGCCGTCCGCGCACGGCGGGCTTCGGCCTGGAAAGCCTGATGCTGGACATGAACGGCAAGGCAGTTCGCATCGACAACCAGTGCCGCACCTCGATGCGCAACGTCTGGGCGATCGGCGACCTGACCGGCGAACCGATGCTGGCCCACCGCGCGATGGCGCAGGGCGAGATGGTGGCCGAGATCATCGCCGGCAAGCGCCGCCACTTCACGCCGGCGGCGATTCCGGCCGTGTGCTTTACCGATCCGGAAGTCGTGGTGGTCGGGCTGAGCCCGCAGGAGGCCGCCAACCAGGGACTGGACTGCATCAGCGCCAGCTTCCCCTACGCCGCCAACGGGCGCGCCATGACCATCGAGGGCACGGAAGGTTTCGTGCGCGTGGTTGCCCGCAAGGACAATCACCTGATCGTCGGCTGGCAGGCGGTCGGCAGCGGCGTCGCCGAGCTCAGCACGGCCTTCGTGCAGTCGATCGAAATGGGGGCGCTGCTGGAAGACGTGGGCGGCACGATTCACGCGCACCCGACCTTGGGTGAGGCGGTGCAGGAGGCCGCGTTGCGGGCGCTGGGGCACGCCCTACATATTTGATTGGCTACGTCGTCCCCGCGTGTTTGCACGTCGTCCCCGCGCAGGCGGGGACCCAAGTTCTGCCTGCGCTAACCTAACGCGTGCAACTTGGGTTCCCGCCTCCGCGGGAACGACGTTCAGCGTTTGTCAGCCGACTGCCGACTCCCCGCATTCCCGGTGCTCAGGCTCTCGGTGCCGCCCAGCCCGGTCTGCAGCTCGCCGGCCTCTTCTTCGGGGCGGCCCGTATCCGAGCCCACCACATCGTCCAGCGCCGCCTGCTTGTTGCCGCCGACGTCGCTGTGGCCCCAGTCGTTGTGCTGGTTGCCGGCGCCGCCAATGATATCGGCGCCCTTCGGTTCCTTCGGTTCGTTCTGTATCGCCATGGTGCGCTCCTTTATTGCCGGTTGCCGGGTTTGCTGCTGTTCAGATCGGCGATCCCTTCCATGCCGGTCTTGATGGCGTCCGGACTGCTGGGACGGTAGCCCTGCTGGCGCTCCTGCTCCGAGCCCGATGTCAGCAGGTCGTCGGAACGCACGTCCGACTGCTGGTTGCCGGCCCCGCCTTCGCGCGCATTGCCGGGCGTACCGGCATCGACGTCGCCCGACATGCGGCCGATATCGCCGGTGCCTCCCGTGCCCATGGTGGCAGCCGAGCTGGTGCCATCCTTGGTAACCTGATCGTAGTTGCGGCCTTTTGCATTCTTGCCTTCGCTTTGCATCGACATGCCGTTCTCCTTTGCATTGGTATTGTGGTCATCATAGTCTGACCGATACGGAAGACAAATAGGCAAGCACCCGTCTGGCTTGTAGGACATATCGGGCGAGGCATTGTGGAATAATCAATACCATGAACGCACAACACATTCTCGTCCTGTATGCCCACCCGGCTCCGCATCGCTCGCCGGTCAACCGCCGCCTTGCCGATGCCGCCCGCGCCACGCCCGGGGTCGTGGTCCAGGATCTGTACGACAGCTATCCCGACTTCGACATCGACGCCGAACACGAGCGCGCACAGGTAGCGGACGCCAGCCTGCTGGTCTTCCTGCATCCGATCCGCTGGTACGGCATGCCTTCGCTGATGAAGGAGTGGATGGACGTAGTGATGGTGCCGGGCTGGGCCTACGGCACGCCGGATTCGGTCCTGCGCGGCAAGGGCTACTGGCTGGTGGCGACCACCGGCAGCGGCGCCGAGGCTTACCAGCCCGGCGGCCTGCACGGACGCCCTTTCGCCGACTTCCTCGCCCCGTTCGAACAAACGGCGGCCCTGTGCGGCATGGACTGGATCGCACCGCTGACGATGCACGGCGCCGCCACGGCCGGCGAAGCGGCGGTCGAGGCCCACATCGCGGAATTCACGCGCCGCCTGCGCGCCTACTCGGAGCGTGCCCATGGAGCATAATCTGCTGACCAATGCCCTGGTTTATCTCGCCGCCGCCGTGGTCGCGGTACCGCTGTCGAAGCGCCTCGGCATGGGCACCGTGCTCGGCTACCTGGCGGCCGGGATCCTGATCGGCCCCTACGGCCTGAAGCTGATCGCCAACGTCGAAGACGCCCTCCACTTCGCCGAGTTCGGGGTGGTGCTGCTGCTGTTCCTGATCGGCCTTGAACTCGAACCGGACCGCCTGTGGGCGCTGCGCCGGCCCATCTTCGGCTGGGGCGGCGCCCAGGTGGCGGCCGTCACCCTCGCCCTGTTCGGCGCCGCGCTGCTGGCCGGCTTCGGCTGGAAGGTGGCGCTGATTGCCGGCCTCGGGCTGTCGCTGTCCTCGACTGCCATCGCCCTGGCCTCGCTGGAAGAACGCAACCTGATGCCGACGCCCGCGGGCCAGGCTGGCTTCGCGATCCTGCTGTTCCAGGACATCGCCGCGATCCCGATGATCGCCATCGTGCCCCTGCTCGGCATCCCCGACGACGCCGGCTCGAGCGGCAACTTCTGGCTGGCCACGGCCAAGGTGGTCGGCGTACTGGCCGGGATCATCGTCGGCGGCCGCTACCTGGTGCGCCCGCTGCTGCAGGTCATCGCGCGCACCGACACGCGCGAAATCTTCACCGCCTTCGCGCTGCTGCTGGTGATCGCCATCGGCCTCCTGATGCAGTGGATCGAGATGTCGATGGCGCTCGGCGCCTTCATGGCCGGCGTGCTGCTGGCCGACTCCGAATACCGGCATGCGCTGGAAACCGACCTCGAGCCCTTCAAGGGCCTGCTGCTCGGGCTGTTCTTCATCGCGGTCGGCATGTCGGTCGACTTTGCCGTGTTCCTGGCCCATCCCTGGCTGATCCTGGGCCTGGTAGCCGGATTCCTGCTGATCAAGACGGCGGTGCTGTACGGCTTGTCGCGCCTGTTCGGCATCGCGCGCGGCCAGCACCTGCAGTTCGCGCTGCTGCTGTCGCAGGGCGGCGAATTCGCCTTCGTCGTGTTCGGCGCGGCGGCGACCGCGCGCGTGTTCACCGACGACATCGCGTCGATGCTGGTGGTCGTGGTGGCGCTGTCGATGGTGGTCACGCCGCTGGGGCTGATGGCCTACGACAAGATCATGGCGCGCCGCGAGTGCAAGGAGAACAAACCCGAGGCCGACGCCATCGAGCCGAACGAGGACCACGTGATCGTCGCCGGCTTCGGCCGCTTCGGCCAGATCGTCGGCCGCTTCCTGCACGCGAACGGCGTCAGGCTGACCGTGCTGGACCACGATCCGGACCAGATCGAAGTGCTGCGCCGTTTCGGCTTCAAGGTCTTCTACGGCGATGCGACCCGCGCCGACCTGCTGCGCGCCGCCGGGGCCGCCCGCGCCCGCGCGCTGGTGGTCGCGATCGACGACATCGAGGACAGCCTGGAGCTGGTCGAGACCGTGCGCCGCGACTGGCCGCAGCTGCAGATCTTCGCCCGTGCGCGCAACGTCACGCATTACTACCAGCTGATGGACCGCGGCGTGACGATGATCGAACGCGAGACCTTCGAATCCTCGCTGCAGATGGGCCGCATGGTGCTCACCAGCGGCCTCGGGCACAACGCCTACCGCGTCCGCCAGGCCGCGCTAAAATTCCGAAAGCACAATATCGCCAACGTGCATGCGGTCTACCCATACTACAAGGACCGCGAGCAGTATGTGTCGATGGCCAAGCGCGCGCGCGAAGAGCTGGAGGAGATGATTGCGCGCGACCGGCGGGCGCAGGAGGGCGAGACGCGGCATGACTGGGACTGAGGGCGTGTTGACGCAAAACGCACGCGGCACGCTCCTTTGCCCTTCATTTACATCGCGCGATCAAGGCTTGAAACCGTTCCGGCTCGTCGTTCGCGAACTGGGTTCGCCGCGCGCTCGTGAGGATCGTGCATTCTTCCGGCAGCGCGCGCTTGGCTGAAACCCTGCGCCCGGACGCCCCGCTCGGCGCCGCCGGGCTGCGCTGTGCCGTAAAGCCTGCCGGGCCGGAACTGGGGACGTTCGCAGCGATGTCTTCCATCGCGATCAGTGAGGTCTCGAAATCGTGGATGACCTGGCTATGGACCTCATGCAGCCGGTCTGCTGCGTTTTCCTGGATAAGTTTAATGATGGGATTGTCCGCGTAGGCCATGGGGCGGCCTTCGCGCCGCGCGAACAGAAAGTCGTAGGTCTCCTGCATCGCCGTGATGCCACGTTGCGTAAAGTGGCCCTGGTCGTCGCGCATGCCGAGCCTGTCCAGAAGCCGCTCTTCGACATAATTGCCGAGCCGGTCTTTAAAAAACTGTTCTGGATCGTTCAGGCCGGACAGGCCGCGCTCCGCCAGTTCGCGCAGCCTCTTGAAGTCTTTTTCGGCCTTTTCCAGCAGCGCCAAAGTTTCCGCCGCCTTGCGCTTTTCCGCCGTGTTGCGTGCGGCCTGCTTCATGCAGTCGTAGCTGTCGTCGAGTCTGGCTTTCACCTCGCACATCTGTTCCGCGTGGGTGCACTGCGGCCACGCTTGGGTACCTATGACCACACGGTTGCTGACGATACTGCATTCGGGACCGATCCCGATCAAGGGCTCGGTCTCGCTCATGCAGCGAGAGATTTCCCTGTGGAGCTGCTGCGACTCGGCGAACACAGCGCGATGATAGGCCAAACAGGCCGCCTCGGTCGGCGGCTCCGGGCGTTGTGCGCAGGCCAAGTCTGGCGTGCTCGCTGCAAGAGCTGCGACCACGCACGAGCGCACCGCCGGCAAAAGAATGCTGTCCATGTTATTTCGGCCAGCTGCCGTTCATGATATGGCATTGCATTTCCGCGCCCACAGAGCGGTAGAACACGGCGCTCATCTTGTAGATCGCTGCCATACACAGCGCAGAGCTCCGGATCGCTTCGCAGTCCCCCAAGGCCAGCGACCCGTCCTTCAGTTTGCGCATGAACTGCTCGTCCGTGGTGCCGAGCGCATCGACCGAGGCCGCGGTGCTCAGCGCCTCTGTTGTCGACTTGTCATACTCCCTGGCCTGCGCAAATACCTTTTGCACCATCGATTCGGGCGAGTCTCCGCTGGCGCGCGCCGCGCGCATCGGCCCGTCGAGATCGAACGCAAGCAAGGTCTTACGGACCTTCTCCGGCTCGCTTTGCGTGAATGGCGGGAAGCGGTCGGCAAGGAAGGCCATCGTCCTGTGGCAGGTGCCAGCTGGTCCGCTGTCGTCCGGCGCCGTCGCAACGTCGCCGCCGGCGTCTTCGGTTTCTTCGCTTTCTTCGTCGGCGTCCTCGGCGCCGCCACTGGCGATCGCGCCGCCCGTGCTGCCGCCGACAGCGCTGCTGCGTTCGGTCGATCCCAGCTGCGCCAGCCGTCCGAGCGTGTCTTCTGTTTCCGAACGGGCTTGCCGGTCGGCTGCTTCGGCCTCGCGTCGTGCGGCTTCGCGGCCCGTCCCGATGTGCGCGAGCACTGCACTGGCCGGCATTTCAGGCGCAGCCGCAAGCCGTTGTTCCAGATCGGCCGAATCGAGGACGACCGGCACGACGACCGGCGCGCCGGCGGATGAGCCGGCGTCCACCAAGGCCTTGCCCTGCATTTTCTTGGCGGTATCGACTTTCCCTGAGACCGGTACACTAACCATTTTTGCCCTCTGGTTCAGGGGATCGATGAGGTAGACCACCACTTCGCCCGATAGCGCGGCCCGCTCGGTTGCCGCTGGAACGCGGACGTCCCGGTAGACCGTTTCGCTCAGGCTCGGCCTGGTCCCGGCCGCATCGCGGCGCGCTTCCTCCACGCGCACCTTTGCATCGTTGACCGACGAAATCCCCATGACCGCCACGGCGCTGCCGAGCACGGCGCCCCAGGCGCCAACGCCGGTCGTGGACGCCATCTGGCGCGCTTGGCTCTGCACCTCGCGGTTAGCGGCCTCTTCCTTGTTGTATTCTTCCTCGGCTTCCCTCAGGCTTTGCTGCGCACGCGCATAGTCGGGGTTTGGCGTCTGCTTCTGGCCGGCAGGCCGGTGCTCTACCACCGTGGTCGGGGCGGTCAGCGTGGTCGTGTAATGTGCCCTCAGCGTATCGATGACCAGCTTGCGCGCCACGCCGCCTTGCTGGTCTCGGCCTGCGTCCATGCCCAGGTCAGCCAGCGAGATCCCGGGTTTCACCTCCCAGCCGTCGAGCAAGACAGGTGGAAATGGTCTCGACCCCTCCAATATAAAGACCGGCCCGCGCGACAAGGGCACGTTAGGCGCCGCGGTAACGAAGGTGTGGCAGCCCCAAAAGGCCATAGCTGCAAGGCAGTGCATCGAATGGATGTTCATGGTGGTGTCTCCAGTTGGTCGGCTCTCCGGCGCTCGCTACGCCTTTTCAGCAACATACGGCGAACATCGCTATCCCACATCCCCCGATTGGGTGAAAATGGCTGATCGAGGAATAATGGCCAACATGGAAATCGATGCTTACGACCATCTGGTCCAGCAGATCTACAGCGGTGTGTTCTATCCTGCCGAGTGGGATGCGGTGCTGGAGACCCTGAGCGAAATGCTGGGCTTTTCGCAAGGTTGCATTCTGCTGAGCGAAACGGGCGAAAGTGCCACTTCAGTGATCCGGACTTTCAATGCCGACCCCGATTTCGTGCGGGAGTACGAAACAACTTATTCGGTGATGGATCCCGGCAAGCCACATGTTGCGGCGCTGCGCACAGGCGACTGGTATGTCGACGCCAAGGTGCTACAGCCGGGCTTCAAGGAGCATAGCGCGTTCTATCAGGAGTTCATGCAACCGTACGGCTTCCGCTCGAATATTTGCGCAAACCTGTCCAGCAACGCCCGGTTTCTCGCCGGGCTCAGCTTCCAGAGCATGGAAGAGAAGCCTGGTTTCGAGGAACGAATTCCGGAACGCGCATTGTCCTCACTGATCTCGCACTTTACGAAGGCAGTTGGATTACGATTTCAGTTCCGCGAATTGAACCGGCGTGCGATGCTGGGCCAGGCCCTCGTCGACAGGCTCGGCGTACCAGTGATGATCGTCAACGCCCGCACGGACGTCCTCTATGCCAATGCATCGGCCGACGCATGGCTTTCGAACGCCGGCGCCATGGGGACCGGCTCCCGCAGGCAGTGTCTGGACAAGGTGGCGCGTCGATTATTTGACGGCGTAGGGGCGTTCACGGTGCTGAAGATCGCAGGCTGGACCATGCCGTCGGAAGCTTTTCTAGTCGGCTTGCCGATTGCCCGCGCGCATCCGCTGGCGCAGTTATCCGATGAGCCGCTCGGTATGCTGATCGTGCACGAACGCGGCGGCCCCGAAACGGCGGGGGCGTCGGTGATGGCGGAAGTGTATGGCCTGTCAAAAGCGGAACAGCGTGTTGTCGCGGCCTGGGCGCACCATGACTGTGTAGGGGCAACTGCCGAGGAACTCCATGTTAGTGTCGAAACAGTGCGCACGCAGCTCAAGAGCGTATTCGCCAAGACGGGCTGCGACAGCCAGATCGACCTTGCCCGGCTCCTGAGCCGCCTCAGCCTGCTCGTGTGATACCCCTGTGCGCGAAACGAGAGCGCCGCTACTATCATTTCTTGCAGGCAGGGTTTCAAGATATATAACTTAGAATTCGTCTCCAACGACACCAGGAGACGAGATGCCTAACGCATTACATTCCCGCCGCTTCACCTTGAAAGCCGCCGTTGCGGCCACCGCCCTCACCCTGCTCGGCGCCTCCGCCGGCGCCCTCGCCGCCCCCTTCGAATCGACCCGCATCACGGTACGCACGGAAGGCAGCGGTCCGGACGTGGTCCTGATCCCCGGCCTGAACTCCTCGCCGCGCGTGTGGGCCGAGATGATCAAGGCGGTGCCGGGCTACCGCTACCACCTGGTGCAGGTGTCCGGTTTCGCCGGCCAGCCGAAAGGAGGGAATCTTGAGGGCGCGGTGGCGGCGCCGGTGGCCGAGGAAATCGACCGCTACATCAAGGAAGCGGGCCTGAAGCAGCCGGCCGTGATCGGCCATTCGATGGGCGGCACGATGGGCATGATGCTGGCGGCACGCCATCCGGGCGATCTGTCGCGCCTGATGGTGGTCGACATGGTGCCTTTCATGGGCGTGTTCTTCGGCGGTCCGGGCGCCACCGCCGCCAGCGTCGTGCCGGTCGCCGACCGCGTCGAAGCCGGCATGCGCGCCGCCACGCCGGAGGACCGCAGCAAGCGCGCCGTCGAGACCATCAACAGCATGGTCAACACCGAGTCCATGCGCGCCGGCGCCATCGACGATTCGATGCGCAGCGATGCCGACGTCGGCACCCGCGCCTACCGCGAGCTGATCGTCACCGACCTGGGGCCGGAGCTGTCGAAGATCACGGTGCCGGTGACGGTGCTGTACGTCCAGCCGAAGGCCATGCCGGTGCCGGCCGAGCACTTCGACGCCGGGTACAAGAGCGTATACGCGCCCATCCAGAACGTGCGCCTGAAGCGCATCGACAACAGTGCGCACTTCATCATGTGGGACCAGCCGGGGCGTTTTCAGGCTGAGGTGAAGGAATTCCTGAAATGACTCGTCGCCCATGCTAACCCGTCGTTCCCGACCTCGCCGGCCGCCTTGGCGGGAACCCAAGTTTTGCATGCGTTAAGGCTGCTCGTGCAACTTGGGTCCCCGCCTTCGCGAGACGACGTAGTGGCCACGCGAGCGACGTTAACGGGGCGCAGTCTGCGCCGTCCACGTCGGCCCGCTGGTGACCGGCTTACCATCCACCCAGTCCACCCGGTCGATGCACATCCTGCGCGCGGTCTGGCCAGGGTCCCAGGCGTGGTACACGATCCAGGTCTCGCTGCCATCCGGCGAGACCGTGAACGAATTGTGCCCAGGCCCCAGCAGCTCGCCGGTCGAAGGCGTGCGCATCAGCAGCGCTTCGTGGCCGCCTTCGGGCCGGCGGTACGGCCCTTCGGCATGTTTGGCCACCACGTAGCTGACGCCGTAGTTCTCCTTTTCCCAGGCCCCGCCGCTGTAGAAGCAGTAGTAGTGGCCGTCGTGGTAGAGCACCGACGCGCCTTCCACCGTGTGCCAGTCGTAGACATTGCCGTACATGGTGCGGCCTTTGCGGAACACGTGCCAGTCCTGGTGCGGGCGCACCACCGTGCGCGCTTCGCCGGCCAGCGTCGTCATGTCGACCAGGCGGTCGACCACGATGCCGGTGCCGATGCGCTCGTCGTGCGACAGCTCGAGGAAGTCGACGCAATAGAACAGCCACCACTGCCCCTCCTGGTCGCGAAAGGGATGGGCGTCGATCGAGAACGGCTGATCCGGCACCAGCACCTTGCCGGCGTCGATGAAGGGACCGGCCGGGTGCTCGGCCACTGCCACCCGCAGCTTCTGGTCGGTGCCCTCGGGCGCGTTGCCGCACGAGTAGTACATGTAGAAGCGGCCGTCGTGGCTGGCCACTTCCGGCGCCCAGAAATGGTAGCCCTGGTCGGCTTCCATGCCGGCAGCCGGGACCAGGGCGTGACCGAGCGACTCCCAGCTCACCATGTCGGTGGAGCGCAGCACCGGCACCTGCCTGCCGTCAGCCCCGCCCGGCCCGGTGCCGTAGGCGTAGTAGACCCCCTCGTGCTTCAGCACGAAGGGATCGGCGAAGACCTCTGGATAAACCGGGTTCGTGTAAGTCGTCATGTTCACTCAGCTTACAGCGAGAAGCGCAGGCCCAGACCGTAGGTGGTCGGGTTGTAGCGGATGTCGCGCGGACGGATCGGGTCGCCCAGGTAGCTCTCGAACTTCTCCTTGGTGATGTTGATCGCGTCGAACTGGACCGAGACGTTCGGCGTGATCGCATACGACAAGCTCAGGTCGACGAAGGTCGCGGCCTTGACGTGGCGGTCCTGGCCGAAGCGCGGCTCGGCGATCTGCTCGACGTAGTCGCCGCGGTGGTTGGCGGTCAGGCGGCCGGTGATGCCGTTACCCTCGTACAGCAGCGCGAAGTTGTAGTTCTTCTTGGCGACGCCGATCAGCGGCGTGGTCGTGAAGTTCGTGCCGTTCGACGACACCAGGGTCTGATTCTCGCCCAGGATCCAGGTGTAGTTGGCCTGGGCGCCGAAATTGCTCCAGATGCCAGGCAGGAAGTCGAAGAACTTCTGGATGCCCAGCTCCGCGCCTTTCAGCTTGCCGGAACCCGAGTTCTGCGGACGCGTCACACGGTAGTTCAGACCGCCGATGGTCTCGTTCGACTCCATGTTCTGCAGGTAGCCGTCGATATCGCGGTGGAACAGCGCGATCTGCGCGTAGCCGTTTTTCGGGAAGTAGTATTCGAGCGTCGCGTCGAAGTTCTTCGAGCGGGTCGGGCTCAGGTTCGGGTTGCCGGCCGAACCGGTGCCGGGTGCGTTGACGGTCGGCGGGATCAGCGACAGCGCCGGGTTCAGCGAAGCAAAGTCCGGGTAGGTCAGGGTCTTGCCATAGGAGATGTGCGACTGCAGGTTGTCGCGCCAGGACACCACCGCCGAGGCGCTCGGCAGGAAGTTGTTGTCGCGCGAGGACACGTCGATCGGGCTGATCACGTCACCGATGCGGCTGTTGCCCAGCAGGCTGCGGGTGATGCGCATGTAGCGCCCGCCCACGGTGCCGCTGACGCCGATGTCGCCCAGCTTGGTCTCCCAGCGTCCCTGCAGGTAGAGGGTGGTGTTGTTCTCGTTCTGGCTGAAAGCGCGGGTCGGGTCTTCCGCGACGCGGCCCGGGGCGGCGCCGTAGAAGGCGCGCACGGTGTCCGCCTTGTCGATCAGGAAGTCGTGCGAAGGCGTCATCCACGGGCCGCCGAGGCGGTCCAGACCGGGCACCAGGGTTTCGAAGGACGGACCGAAGGCGCCGATCGGGGTCGCGCGGTTGGTCCCGCTGATGTCGCTGTGGCCTTCGGCGCCCTTGAAGCCGGCGCGTCGCTGCGACAGGCGGATGCCGCTGTCGATGCTGGTGAAGAAGCCGTCGCCCAGGCGGTAGCTGCTGTCGAAGCGCCACTGCGACTGCTCGCCGGTGGAGATGCCCCAGTTCTGCACCATCCCGCGCAGCACGAACTGGTTCGGGTCGCGCAGCGCCTGGCTGCTGGTCGGCGTGGTCACGGTGTTGTAGCCGCCATGGCCGTCGCGGCCGGAGGTGTAGACGTCGATGCTGGCGCCCGGGATCTGCTGGTCGACGATCACGGTGTCGTTGACGAAGGTCGACTTGGTCCAGGCGTAGTTGGACGTCGCCTTCCACGGGCCGTTCTTGTAGTTGACGCCGATGTTCAGGTAATGGGTGACCGTGTGCTCCTTCTGGCCCCAGGTCGAGGTCGCGGTGTACGGATCCCAGTCGTAGGGGCCGCCGAACTGGGCGGCGCGGGCATAGGCCGACTGGATCGGGCAGATCGCGCCATTCGGCGTGTTGCAGTAGCTGCCCTGCGGCGCCAGCACCACGTTGCTCAGGCGCGGGGTCCAGGTGACGATGCCGAGGATGTAGTCGACCGCGTTGCGCGCGCGGTAGCCGGTGCCGAGGTACTGCACGTTGGCTTCCATCTGCGGGCTGATCTTCCATTGCAGGGCGCCGTGCAGGCTGCCGCGGTCGCGCTTGCCCTGGTTGTAGATGCCGCCGACGTTCGGCAGTTCGCCGAGGCGGTCGCCGGCCTTGAGCGGCGCGATCGGCTGGTCGTCGTTCAGGCGTACGGCGGTGCCGTCCGGGCTGACCGAGAAGATGCGGTCCGGACGGTCGACCCACTGCACCGGGTAGCCCCAGTTCTCGCGGTTGAACTGCATGTCGACCAGGGCGCCGATCTCGCCGTAGCTGGTGTTCCAGCGGTTGCTGACTGCGAAACCGCCGGCCGGGTTGTTCTTGTCGCTGGTGGCGTTGGAGCCGTTGATCTTCTGGCGGCGGTCTTCGAGGAAGCCGGTGGCGTTGAAGCCTTTCACGTCGAAGGGCGAGCGCAGGCGCACGTTGACGGCGCCGGCGATGCCGCCTTCGAGCTGGTTCGCAGTGGCGCTCTTGTAGACGTCCAGGCCGCCGATCGACTGCACCGGCAGGTCCTGGTAGGACAGACGGCGGCCGTTGCCGGTGAAGATCTGGTTGCCGTCGATGGTCGTGACCACGTCCGGCAGGCCGCGGATGATGACGGTGCTGGTCTCGCCGCGGTCGCGGCCGACCTGCACGCCGGCGATGCGCTGCAGGGCGTCGCCGGTGGCGCGATCGGGGAACTTGCCGATGTCCTCGGCGTTGATCGAATCGACCACCTGGTCGGCGTTGCGCTTGATCGCCTCGGCGCTGCGGATACTCGAGCGCAGGCCGGTCACCCGCACTTGCTGAACCTCCTGCTGCATCTGTGCAGGCTGGGTCGGCGCGGCCGCGCTGACCTCGCTCTGCGGCGCGGCGTCGGCGCCTGCGGCGGTGCTGCCGGCCACGCCGGAAGCACCGGTCGCGCCCTGCTGGCTGGCGGCCGGGTCGGCGGTGCGCGGCGCTTCACGGGCAGCGTCACCGGCCTGCAGCGTAGCCGACGGCGGTTGCGACGGCGGCGTGCCGGTGCCGCTCTGGGCGTAAGCGGCGTGGGCGATCAGGACAAGGACGGCTGCGCAGACAGGGCGAAGCTGGAAGGTGGTCATGCAAGTCTCCTGAAAAAAATATTAGTAATAATTCTTAACAGGAAGCTAAGGCAAAATGCACCACCGTGGCGCGCGCTTGGGACCGGATTCAGACCTGCGGCGGCGCCACGGAATCGCGGCTCACCAGAGGGCATTCACTCTTGAAAACAGTGTTGGAAACGTTTCCTTTGCGTGCTTGGGCGATCAAGGATTCTGCTGCCCATCTGCCCATTTCGTAGTTTGGCAACAACACTGTGGTGAGCGGCGGATGGGTGTAGCGGGCCAAATCCTGGTCGTCGTAGCCAACAACCGACAGTTCGCGCGGCACCGCCAGCTGGCGTTCGCGCGCCGCATCCAGCGCCCCCAGCGCCATCAGGTCGTTGGCGCAGAACAGCGCCGTCGGACGGTTTGGGCCATCAAGCAGCGACAGCGCGTGGGCATAACCGCTATCCACCTGCCAGTCGCCTTCCCGCACCAGGGCCGGGTCGAAGGCGATCCCGGCATCGAGCAGCGCCTGGCGGTAGCCCTTCATGCGGTCGCCGGCGGCCTCGATCCAGCCTTCGCCGTTGATGAAGCCGATGCGCCGGTGGCCATTACGGACCAGGTGCATGGTGGCCGTGTAGCCGCCCTGCTGCTCGGCCGGCACCACGGCCGGGTGCTTGCGCTCACGTTCGTGGCAATTCAAGAGCACGGTCGGGATCTCCGCCAGGGCCGGCGGCAAGGTCACGGCGCGCGTGAAGATGGTCGCGTAGATCACGCCCAGCAGCGCCGGATGGGCCAGCATGCTGGCCAGCACCGCCTGCTCCTGCTCCGGGTCGCCGCGGGTGGCAAAGGCCGCGACCAGGCAGTCCTGGTCCCAGGCGCCGTCCTTGGCGCCGTCCATGGTCTGCATCGCATGGGGACTCGTGGTCAGCTCGTCGGTCAGGTAGACGATGAGATTACGGGTTTGCTTGACCTGGCCGGGGCGATTGTCCTCGCGGCCGTGGTGGCGTTCGAGCGGATACCCGAGTTCGCGGGCGATGCGCAGCACCGTCTCGCGGGTCGCGCGCGACACCTTGGCCCCGCTCAGGTGGTTGATCACCAGCGACACCGTCGATTGCGACACGCCGGCCAGCTTGGCGATGTCGGTCATGGTCGGACGGCGCCCGCGCACCGCCTTGCTCATCGATCCGCTCCTGCCTGGTCAGTAGGCCGCCGCCGGCATCCGCGCGCTGCGTTCGCGCGCCGCCATGGCCGCGCCGTCGGCGCCGAACAGATAGGCCTGCTGCGGTTCGAAAGCCAGCAGCACGCGCGTACCGACGCCAGGGGCCGGCTGGCCGCCGTTGCACTTCACGGCCACCATCTCGGGCATGCCCTCGACCTGCACATAGGCCAGGGTGACGTCGCCCAGGTATTCGACCAGGCCCACCGTGCCGGGAATACCGCCCGCTTCGGCGGCTTCAGCGCCAGCTTGCGGCAGCAGGCGCAGGTGCTCCGGGCGCACGCCCAGCGTCACCTTCGCGCCCACCGCGGCATTCGTCGCATCGGCCGCCACCTCGACCTGGGCGCCGCCGGCCAGGCGCACGGTGGCGATCGCGCCGCGCTCACCGACCAGGCTGGCCTCCAGGAAGTTCATGCGCGGCGAGCCCAGGAAGCCGGCCACGAACAGGTTGGCCGGTCTTTCATAGAGCTCGAACGGCGTGCCGACCTGCTCGATGCGGCCGCCGTTGAACACGACGATCTTCTGGCCCAGGGTCATGGCCTCGACCTGGTCGTGGGTCACGTAGATCATGGTGGTGGCCAGTTCCTTGTGCAGCCGGGCCAGCTCGACCCGGGTCTGGGCGCGCAGGGCCGCATCGAGGTTCGACAGCGGCTCGTCGAACAGGAAGACCTCGGGTTTGCGCACGATGGCGCGGCCGATCGCCACGCGCTGGCGCTGGCCGCCCGACAGGGCCTTGGGCTTGCGCTCCAGCAGATGCGCGATCTGCAGGATCTCGGCGGCGCGCCGCACGCGGTCCGCGATCTCGTCCTTCGGCACCTTGGCCAGCTTCAGCGCGAAGCCCATGTTGTCGGCCACCGTCATGTGCGGATACAGCGCATAGCTCTGGAACACCATGGCAATGCCGCGCTGGGACGGATCGACGCCGAGACTCGGCACGCCGCCGATGTCCAGCTCGCCCTCGGTCACGTCTTCGAGACCGGCGATGATGCGCAGCAGGGTCGACTTGCCGCAGCCGGACGGCCCGACGAAGACCACGAACTGGCCGTCCTCGATGTCCAGGTCGATGCCCTTGATGACGGGATTGTCCCCGTAATTCTTCCTGATGCCGCGCAGCTGTACCGATGCCATATCCGGTTTCTCCTTATTATTGAATGCTTATCCTTTGAGCCCGCTCGCTGCCAGGAAGCCCTGCGTCACGCGGCGCTGGAAGGCGATGTAGGCCAGCGCCACCGGCATCGCCCCCAGCAGGGCCGCCGCCATCAGCTGGGCGTAGCGCACGCCGAAGGCATCGTAGGTCTGGGTCAGGCCGAGCGGAATCGTCATCATGTCGTTCGAGGTGACGATGATGAAGGGCCACAGGAAGTTGTTCCAGGCGGCGATGAAAGTCACGATCGCCATCGCCCACACGATATTCCCCGAGATCGGCAGGTAGACGCTCCACAGCACGCGCAGCGGCCCGGCGCCGTCCATCGTCGCGGCTTCGCGGAAGTCGGCCGGGATCTCGTCGAAGAACTGCTTGAACACGTAGATCACCACCGGCGACACCACCTGCGGCAACACGATGCCGGCGTAGGTATTGATCAGCCCGAGCTGGTTCATCGTACGGAACAGCGGCACCAGCAGCGCTTCGAACGGCAGCAGGAAGGCCAGCATGGCGATGCCGAACAGGATGGAGCGGCCGCGGAAGCGCAGCTGCGAGAAGGCGTAGGCCGCCAGCAGGCTGATCGCCATCGTCACCACCGTCACCAGCAGCGCCACCAGGAAGCTGTTGAACAGCCAGCGCACGACGTTGCCGGCGCCCAGGGTCTTGGCGAAGGCGTCCAGGGTCCAGGTCTGCGGCAGCCAGTGGAATTCGCTGGACACGGTTTCCAGTTCCGGGCGCAGTGCCGTGGACAGCGCCCACAGCAGCGGCGCCGCCCACAGCGCGGCCAGCAGCACCGCGGCGATCACGCCGATGGCAGTCCAGCCTACATTTGAACGGCCGTTCATATATCCCTCCTTGCCAGCCAGCGCACCACGCCGGCCTGCAGCACCGACAGCAGGATCACGATGGTCACGAAAGCCATCGCGATAGCCGCCGCATAGCCGGCATCGCTCTGCGTGAATGCGGTTTCGTACATGTAGTGCAGCGTGACCCGGGTGGTGTTGAAGGGGCCGCCGGACGTCAGGATATAGGTCTGGCCGAACACCTTCAGCGAGGCGATGATCTGCAGGATCAGCGCGGTGGTCGCGACCGGGCGCAACGCCGGCCAGGTAATCGAGCGGAACAGCGTAAAGCCGCGCGCGCCGTCCAGCGCCGCCGCCTCGTACAGGTCGGCGGGGATGTTGCGCAGGCCGGCCAGGAACAGCAGCATGTTGAAGCCGACCGTCCACCAGACGGTGCCGATGGCCACCGCCGGCAAGGCCCAGTAAGGGTCGGCCAGCCAGGGCCGCTGGCCGCCGAGGATGTGGTTGATCACGCCCGACGACGGCTGCAGCATCCAGTCCGCAATCAGGGTCATCACCGAGATCGGCAGCACGAAGGGCAGGAAGAACACGCCCTGCAGCCAGGCCTGGGCTTTCACGAAGCGGTTGACCAGCAGCGCCATCACCAGGCCAAGCGCCGTCAGCGGGATCACGGTCAGCAGCGCAAAGTAGAAGGTATTGAGCACCGAGTCCCAGAACGAGGGATCGTTGAGCAGCGTGTGGTAGTTGGCCAGGCCGACGAAGGCATTGGTGCGGGTCAGGCTGCTTTCGGTCAGGCTCATCCAGAAGGTGATGCCGGCCGGGACCAGGAAGAACAGCAGGAAGGCGATCACGAAAGGCGCCAGGAGCATCATGGCCGGCAAGCCTTCGCGGCGCGCGCTATGGAGAACGAGGTCGTTGGGCTTCATCGTTCCCCTTTCAATAACGCGGCGGGTTCTTGCGGATCAGCCGCGCACCCTCGGTTTCGAAGCGCCGGATCGCCTGCGCCGGCGTCATGTAGCCGTACAGGGCCGCCGGCAGGAACTTCGAGGCGATCGCTTCCAGCGGCCCGGCCGCGCCCATGTACCAGCCATCCGGGTCGTAGACCACGTTGTGCGCGGCCTCGGCATACTGGGCGTTCGGCTGCAGCGCCAAAGCCTCGGGCGACTCGGCCACCGCGCGGTAGGCCGGGATGTGGCCGCCCTCGGCCCAGCCCATCGAGTGCTTGCTGACGTAGGCGACGAATTTCAGGATGGCCTGGACCTTGGCTGGCGACGGCGCATGACCGGCATTCGCGGGCATCGCGAAGGCGTGGGAATCGGCCCAGGCGCTGGCGTTCGCGTACATTTTCGGCAGCGGCACGATGCCGTACTCGAAGCCGAGCGAGCCGGCCTTCGATGCCCGCACCAGTTCCGGCACTTCCCACACGCCGTTCAGCATGAACGCAGCGTTGCCGCCCATGAATTGCGAAGTCGAGGCCGGGTAATCGAGGCCGGCCTGGGCATAGCCCTTGCGGAACCAGTCGGCGATGCGCGTGAGGGTCGCCCCGCCGGCCGGGCCGTAGCTGTACTGGCCGTTGCGGACGATGGCGACGTTCTGCTGGGCCAGCATCGACAGCCACAGGCGCCAGATCGCGAACGAGCTCTGGCTGCTTTCCATGGTCAGGCCGCGGCGATGGGTGGCCTCGGTGGCGAGGCGGAAGGCGTTCGTGAGCGCGTCGACGCCTTCGATAGGCTTCAGATTGCCCTCGGCGTCAAGCAGGCCGGTGGGTTTGAGCAGGGTCTTGTTGTAGTAGAGGACCAGCGGGTGCATGTCCAGCGGCACCGCCCAGGTCTGGCCCTGCCAGCGCGACTTCTCCCACTGGCGCGGCAGGTAGTCGGCGCCCTTGAGCCCGACGGCCGCCAGCTCGGCATCCGTGATCGGACGCAGCACGCCGCCGCCGGCCAGGTTGACCAGGCGCGACAGGTGGACCGTGGCCAGGTCCGGCCCGGCGCCGACCACCGAAGAGGTGATCAGCTTGGTATAAAACGGCTCGCCCCATTTCAGGGTCGTGCTCACCACGCGCACGTCGCGCTGGCTGGCGTTGAAGTCTTCGACCAGTGCCCGCATGCGGGCGCCGTCGCCGCCGCTGAGCAGCGTCCACATCCTGACTTCAACCTGTGCCCATGCCGGCGCCGGCCCTGCAGCCAACGTTACCAGCAGCGCGACGGCGGCGGCGAGGCTCCATCCTCGTCTCGCCACGTCGTCTCCATTTCTTTGTTTTATATGCTGTCGGAGCGCCGCCGCGTTGCCTTTACCGGGTCAGGCCGCCTTTCGCCGCGCGCGCGCTCCCGCGCCGCCACGGCTCCGGCGTTCGAACCCGCCCGGTCCGTTGGGCTGCCCCGCGGGTGGTCCGGCCGGTGGTCCGTCCGGCCCGGGATCGCCCGGTACTGCCGCGGCCGCACCGCTTGCTGCCGTCTGGCGCTCACCCGGATAGGCTAACACTTCTGCAATTTCTCCGACGCGCGTCCATTCTATAGGGAAATCCGGTCCGCGCCGCGCAAGCCAGCGCTTCTCGTGTCCGAGGGGGTCGAGGTGCCAGTCGTGGCGCTGGGCGTCGGGGCCGCGCGTGGCCTTGGCGATCGCCTCCACCGGCGCCTTGGGGATGCGGTCTTCGGTCAGCAGGCCGTTCTTTTCGAGGAAGGTATCGGTCAGCTGGGTATAGCAGAAGCCGGACAGCGGCCGGCAGGCGTGGATCGCCGCCATCAGCCCCTGGTAGCGCGCCAGCAGCTCCTTGCCGTCCTTCGCCACCGAATAGCCCCAGCCCGGCTCCTCGCCCGACTGCTTGAGGGCGATGCCGCCGAACTCGGACAGGAACAGCGGCTTGCCGACGCCGCTGAAACCGTCGATGACCAGACGCCTGCGGTCCGGCTGCACGTGCTGCAGCGTGTAGGCGACGGCGTCGCGGCTGCCGTAGCGTTCGATCAGCACCTTCGGGTCCTGTTCGTAGTCGTGTACGCACACCAGGTCGCCGCAGGGCATTTCCCAGCCGTCGTTGCCGACCACCGGACGCGTGCCGTCCAGCGCCCGCGTCATGTGGTAGAGCGCGCGTACGAAATCGACCTGCCGGCGGTCGTTCATCAGTTCGGGCACGCCCCAGGATTCGTTGGTCGGCACCCAGGCCACGATGCAGGGGTGGGAAATGTCGCGCTCGACCAGTTCCTTCCACTCTTCCATCACGCTGTGCACAGTGGCGCTGGAAAAGCCGTAGGCCGAGGGCATCTCGCCCCACACGCACAGGCCCAGCACGTCGCACCAGTAGAGCCAGCGCGGGTCTTCGGACTTCTGGTGCTTGCGCACGCCGTTGAAGCCGAGCCGCTTGATCAGCAGGACGTCGTGGCGCAACTGGTCGCTGGACGCCACCATCAGGCTGTCCGGCCAGTAGCCCTGGTCCAGCACCATGCGCAGATAATACGGGCGGCTGTTCAGCACGAAGCGGTCGCCCTCGACCGACACCGTGCGCAGCGCCGTGTAGCTCTGCACACTGTCGATCAGGCTGCCGTCGGCGCTCCTGACCTCGATCTCGGCCTCGATCAGCTGCGGGCTTTCCGGGCTCCACATCCACAGCGCGCGCGCATCGTCGATGCCGGGATCGGGCAGCTGGAAAATGCGCGACAGGCGCGGCCCGGTCAGCAGGCAGCGGTCGGCCACCAGCAGCTTGTCGCCGAGCTTGAGCGTGACGTTGGCCATCCCGCCCTCGGGGACGTGGGCGATGTCGGCGTCGAGCCGGATTTGCCAGGCGGCGACGTCGGCGGTCCAGCGCAGCTGGCTGACGTGGGCGCGCGGCACCTTCTCGATCCACACGGTGCGCCAGATGCCGCTGGTGCGCGGATACCAGATCTTGTGCGGCTCCGGCTCCCAGTCCATCTTGCCGCGCGCCTTGTGCATGTCCTGCGGGTCGTCCTCGGCCTGCACCACGACCTCGAGCAGCGAACCGTCGAGGTGGCGGCTGACGTCGATCGAGAACGGGCTGTGGCCGCCGCGGTGCTCGACCGCGAAACGGCCGTTGACCCAGACCCGGGCACGGTAATTGACCGCGCCGAAGTGCAGCATCAGGCGCTCGTCGCGCGAGGGCGCCATCGACGGATCGAGCTGGATCTGGCGCTTGTACCAGACGCGGCGCCGGTAGCCGCGGTCGTGCAGGCCGCTGGCGCGGGCTTCGGGCGGGTAAGGCACCACGATGGTGCGGTCCCATGTAACTTCGGATGGGTCGGCGCAGGCGGCCAGGTCGTCGAGCATGGCCTGCCATGGGCCATCCAGGCTGCGCCAGGCGGCGCGCCGCAATTGGGGGCGGGGGTATTCCACGATGGGCTCCAGAATGTTCGTTCTTATGCAGCCTATTTAATGGCCCGCCGCCCGCGAAATCAAGCGCTTTCGCACGCCGTTACAAAGGGTTTCATGCGCTGTATTTTTAAGGCGACAGGCTCTCGACGCCGACCCGGACGAAGGTCGCGCGCTGTCCTGCGCCGCCCATCGCCACGAGTCCCAGGCGCGCATCCGGGCCGAGGCGGTGGGTCCAGGTGCCGCCGCCGACCCAGTTGCGTCCATCCTGGCTCGAATACGCCGTATAACGCTCCTGCCCCCCATCCCGGCGGACATCCAGCCGCAAAAAGGTGGTCGCGCCCGGCGTGCCGGCCAGTGTGTTGCCGTAGCGCGGATAGTCCGGTTCGACGGGCGCCATCTCCTTCGCGAACTCGACCTGGCGCAGGCCTTCGCGTGCCATTTCGACCAGCTTGACGTAATTGTCATCGTCGCGCATGACCACGAAGCCGGCCTGCACCGCGGTAGCGCAGCAGTCCTCGGGCGCGTCGAGCCGGATCTCGGCCTCGATGCGATAGTCCCCCTTCGGCAGCGCGGCCTGCAGCACGCTGGCCGTGTTGCGGTCGACGTAGAGGTCCGCATCCTGGGTGGCCAGCACCAGCCCTTCCCTGCCGAGCGACCAGTCGCTGGCGCCGCGCGGCCGCAGCCAGGTCCAGCGCGGGTTCAGCGTGCGGCCCTTGAAGGCGTCCTGCCACAGCGGTTTCACACGCGGCGCCGTCTGGACCGCGAGCGGATGCGTTTCCGGCGCGGCGCCGTCGACCACGATCGGCGCTGCCACCGCCTGGTCGCTCGGCGCCCGACCGCCGCCTGCCACCGGCCAACCCTCGACCCAATCGATGCGGTCGAGCAGCGCCAGGCGCCGGGTCAGCTTGTCCCTGGCGCTGAAGAAGGGCTCGGCCTGGTCGATGCCGTGGTAGATGGTCCACCACTGGCCTGCCGCGTCGGTGAAGACGGTGTTGTGGCCTACCCCGATCCAGCGGTTGCCGTTCTGGAGCAGCAGCGGGGTGCCGCCCGAGCGCCCTTTCGCCATGTCGTTGCCGTAGCGGTCGAGGAAGGGACCTTCCGGCGTGCGCGCCCGTCCGGTGAATACGGCATAGCCGGTCAGCGGGCCGGCGCAGCAGTCGGTGGCGGACGCGAACATGTACCACCAGCCGTCGTGGAACTTGACCTCGGCGCCTTCGTAGCGGCCGGGCGCGCCGACCATTTTCGCCTGCCCTTCGGCACGCAGACCGTCGCTGCTCAGCTTTGTCACGAAGATGCCGCCGCCGTAGCTGCCGTAATAGAGGTATTTGCGGCCATCGGTCTCGATCACCTTGGGATCGAAGGTCCAGTGGAAGTTGCAGCCCGACTTGGCACGGCGCGGCATGACCACCGGCGTGGTGGACGCGCGCCAGGGGCCGGTCGGCGAATCCGAGGTCGCCACGCCGATCGCGCTGTCGTTGCCGCAGCCCTTCTCCGGGCTGTGCTCGTCGACCACGTCGGTGACCGTGAAGTAGAGGTAGTAGCGGCCGTTCAGGTATTCGGGCTCCGGCGCCCACAGGCCCGAGGTCGGTGCGGCCAGCCCGGCCGGGCGGTCGGTGAAGGCATCGTTGACGAAGTCCCAGTGCACCAGGTCGGTGGAGCGGTAGATCGGGATCATACGGAAATGCCAGCCGCCGTCCTTGCCGCTCGGGTCGCGCTCGCGCTTGCTGACCGGGTCGCTGGTGCAGTACAGGTACCAGGTCGGGACCTTGGCGCGCGGGTCGCGCAGCACGGCCGGGTCGGCGCAGTTCTGGGCCAGTTCGCCGCTGGCAAGGCGCACGCTGAGGGGGTTGTGGTAGGCGCGGGCGGCCGGTTCGGCGGCGTGGCTGAACAGTGGCAGCGCCAGCAACAGGGCTGCCAATGAGCGGAACAGGGGCATGGGACGTCTCCTCGGATTTTTGGCGACGAGAATACCGCAGCGCCGGCTCTGCGGTTGCACGTTTGGAATCAGTGCCCTGCTGTTTTGGAAAACAGGTTCATCACGATCACCCCGGCGACGATCAGCGCAATCCCCGCCAGCGCCCCGGCATCGAGCTTCTGCCCGTACAGCAGCCAGCCGGCCAGCGTGATCAGCACGATGCCCACGCCCGACCACACCGCGTAGGCGACGCCCAGCGGTATGGAACGCAGCGTCAGCGCCAGCATATAGAAGGCGATGCCGTAGCCGACCGCCACCAGCAGCGAGGGCCAGGGACGGGTGAAGCCGGCGCTGGCCTTCAGGGCCGTGGTGGCGACGGTTTCGGCGAGGATGGCGATGGCCAGGCAGATCCAGTTATTCATCGGTCAATTATGAACAAAAGCCGCCGCGCAGGCCAGCGGCAGCTAGTGGACGACAGGCCAGGCCCGGCGGCCATAACGACAGTCTGGTATCATGCGGGGCTCGATTCCACCAGCCTTCATGCCGATGCAGCTCCGCTCTTTACAGCGCCTCCTCCCGGCCGCCTGCCTGCTGGCCGCCGCCTGTGCGGGCAGCTTTTCGCTTGATGACGCCCGCGCCGCCGAGGATGCGGTGCTGAAGCCCTGGCCGGCAAAGCAGGCGACGCCGCCGCTGCGCCTGACGGGGCTCGACGGCAAGGAGTGGAACCTGGCCCAGCTGCGCGGCAAGGTGGTGGTGGTGAATTTCTGGGCCAGCTGGTGCGGTCCCTGCGTGGACGAGCTGCCGGTACTGAACGCGCTGGCGCGCCAGGATCCGGACAAGGTGGCCGTGGTCGGCGTCAACTACAAGGAGCCGCTCGACACCATCGAGCGCTTCTCGACTGCCCATCCCTTCGCCTACCCGGTGCTGCGCGACCGCGGCGGCGAGATGTTCAAGAAGTGGACGGCGGGCGTGATGCCGACCACGATCCTGGTCGACCGCCAGGGCCGCGCGCGCTGGCGCAGCGTGGGCGAGATCCCGGCCGGCGACAGCCGCCTGAAGGCCGCGATCGCGGCCCTGGCGGCCGAGTAGCCCGAGTAAAACAAGATTCAAGAATAATCAACAACATCCAGACTGGAAGACTACGACCATGGAAAACATGAAATCGACGAACCGCCGTGCCCTGTTAAAAGCCGCTACCGGCGCCCTGCTGGCCGGCGCCCTGCCGCGCACCCTACTGGCGCAGACCGCGGTCGCAACCGAAGAGCGCCACTTCGACCCGCGCCCGGGCGAGTGGAAAAGCTACGAGGTGGTGACCCGCGTGAACCTGCAGCGCGCCAGCGGTCCGTCGACGGTCTGGATCCCGCTGCCCGCGGTCGATACCGACTGGCAGCGCACCCTGTCGAACAACTGGTCGGGCAACGCCAAGAGCATGAAGATGGGCGCCGACCCGCACTACGGCGCCCGCTTCCTGGTCGCCGAATTCGACGGCAGCGCCCCGCCCGTGCTGGAAGTCGTCTCGCGCATCCAGACCCGCGACCGCGCCGAAAACTGGAAAAAGCCGTCGGCCGGCAGTGAGAGTGCAGAAGACCTGCGCCTGTGGCTGCAGCCGACCGACCTGATGCCGCTGGACGGCATCGTGAAGAAGACCGCGCTGCAGATCACTTCCGGCGCCAAGACCGACGAAGACAAAGTCCAGCGCCTCTACGACTGGATCGTGCTGAACACCTTCCGCGAGCCGAAAGTCAAAGGCTGCGGCACCGGCGACATCAAGACCATGCTGGAGACCGGTAACTTCGGCGGCAAGTGCGCCGACCTGAACGGCCTGTTCGTCGGCCTGTGCCGCGCCAGCGGCGTACCGGCGCGCGACGTCTACGGCATCCGCATCGCGCCTAGCGCCTTCGGCTACAAGGAACTGGGCGGCAAACCGGCGTCCCTGCAGGGCGCCCAGCACTGCCGCGCCGAGGTCTACCTGAAGCGCCATGGCTGGGTCGCGATGGACCCGGCCGACGTCGCCAAGGTGATGCGCCAGGAGACGCCGAACTGGATCAAGGACCCGGACCACCCGATCGTCGCGCCGGTCAAGCAGGCGCTGTTCGGCGGCTGGGAAGGCAACTGGATGGGCTACAACTTCGCCCACGACGTGCGCCTGCCGGGTTCCTCGGCCGGCAAGGTCGGCTTCCTGATGTACCCGCAGGCCGAAAGCCGCGGCGAGCCCTACGACGCGCTGGCGCCGGACAGCTTCGCCTATACCATCACCGCGCGCGCCATCTGACGCTGCGGCCACACAGGACCCGGACATGGAAGCACCATTCGAGCGCACCGAGCGCAGCGCAGGCAAGCTGATCGCGTTTGCCGTACTGGCTTCGCTGCTGGCCTCGACCTGCTGCGTGCTGCCGCTGGTGCTGGTCCTGGTCGGCATCACCGGCGCCTGGATGGTGCACCTGACGGCCCTGAAGCCGCTCACGCCCTACGCCATCGCGCTGACGCTGGGCGCGCTGGCCTGGGCCGGCTGGCTGCTGTTCCGCCCGGCCGCGGCCTGCTCGCTGGAAGACCAGTCCTGCGCCACCACGCGCCCGGCGATGCGCAAGCTGTATCTCGGCGTCGCCGTGTTCGTCGCCCTGCTGCTGGGCTTCCCGCTGATCGCTCCCCTGTTCTATTGAGGACCCTGCCATGAAAACCCTGAAAGCCCGGAATACTCTGTGCCTGACCGTCCTGCTCGCCGCCAGCCCCTTCGCGCTGGCCAAGCAGCAGACCGTGAAACTGAACGTGCCGACCATGGATTGCGCCACCTGCCCGATCACGATCAAGGCCTCGCTGGTGAAGGTGCCGGGCGTGTCGAAAGTAGCGGTCAGCTACGAGAAGCGCGAAGCCGTGATCGTCTACGACGACGCCCAGGCCACCGTCGCGGACCTGAAGAAAGCAACGGAAGACGTCGGCTACCCGTCGATGCTGAAGACAAACCGTTGAGCGCTTAAAGCTACCTGCGGGAAAGAACTGTTCCCGCCGTAATAGTTTGGAACAATTTCGTTCCGTGCGCGTGCATATGCAGGATTACGATCCTTGCATGAACTTTACTTTTTCATCACCCGACACCGGGCTCTGCACGGTCAAGCTCTGGGCCAGCGGACGCTACGGCTTCTCGCTGCCGAAGAAGGTCGATATCGTGTCGGCCGACGGCGAGACCGCCACCTTCTTCTACTACAACCGCAAGTTCCGCCTCACCGCCGAGCTCAGCAACCGCGCCATCGTGAAGATCGCGATTGCCCAGTTCCTGCTGGGCGCAGGACGCGGCGAACCCGCGGAAGTCGACCACGAGACCCTGCCCTACGAAGGCGCGCTCACGCCGGTGCGCTCCAAAGCCCCACGCGCTCCCTTGCGGGTGCGGCCGGGAAAGTCCCATGCCCGCATGCGCTCGCCGGCGCCATGCGAGCCGGCGTGGGCGGACCAGTAAGGAGGACGTGACCACCATGCGACACCAGTTCACACCCGGACAGCTCCGCATGCTCATCCAGCGCGCGGAAACCCAGTTCGAACACACGATCACGCAATCCCTGGCCCTCGATCCTGCCGGCCGCCACATCGCACGCGCCGCGCATGCGCCCCTGCACGACACCGTGGTCGGCTTGATCAAGCTGTTCCGCGAGCAGATCCCTGGCGCGGCGCCGGTGGCGACCCAGCTGGCGCGCATGTACGCCAAGGGCGCGGATGCGAACGCCGGCGTGCCGACCCTGGACTGCGTACGCGCCATCGCCAGGGTGACGCGCGAAGCAAGGGAGCTTTATTTGCCGGCCGAGACCCCGCCGCCCGCACCCACGCCCTCGGCCGCGCCTTTCGTCGAACCTGCGCGCCGGTAGACGCGCACGTAATCGACCAGCATCCGCTGCGGGAAGCTGGTCGTCGCATCCGGATCGCCGGGCCAGTTGCCGCCGACGGCCAGGTTCAGGATCACGAAGAACGGGTGTTCGTAGACCCAGTCGCCCTTGACCAGATCGGGACGCGCGGTGTGGTAGAGAATGCCATCGCGGTACCAGCGGATTTCGCGCGGCTCCCATTCGACGGCGAAGACGTGAAAGCCGTCGGCGAAGGCGCCGCTTTCCAGGCTGTTCGGCCCGCCGAAACCGTGCTCGCCGGAGAAGCCCGGGCCATGGATGGTCCCGTGCACCATGCCCGGCTCCTTGCCGATGTTTTCCATGATATCGATCTCGCCGCAGCGCGGCCAACCGGTGGTCTTGCAGTCCGCGCCCAGCAGCCAGAAGGCCGGCCAGATGCCCTGCCCGCGCGGAATCTGCATGCGCGCCTCGTAGCGGCCGTGGGTCCGCTCGAACAGGCCGGCGGTCTTGATCCGCGCCGATGTGTACTTCTTGCCTTCCCAGTCCTCGCGGCGCGCCTCGATCACCAGGTTGCCGCCCTCGACCCGCACGTTTTCCTTGCGCGAAGTGTAGAACTGCAATTCGTTGTTGCCGAAACCGTGACCACCCAGCTCCTCGACCCACTTGCGGTGGTCCAGCGCCTTGCCGTCGAATTCGTCGCTCCAGTCCAGCACCCAGCCCGGCGGCGCCGCTGGCACAGGTGCGGCTGCCAGGGCCGCGTTTGCGCACAGCATCAGTGCCGTCGCATTGATCAGGTTCCGGATCGTCATGGTGCGCTGTCTCCTCTGTTATTTTGACCGCCACTGGAAACGTTCCCATAGCGGCGGCGGCCGACTATAGCACTTGCCAAAAATTCATGTCAAACGTGCGCCCTCCTGTTGCGTCCGTCACGAACTTTCCCCAAAAAAATAGCGTAACCCGTTGACAATTATTTTTACTGAACATAAGATTCAGACAACTGATATGGAAACGTTTCCAAAGCGCTTCCAGATGAGTTGAAAGGATTCAAGGAACATGCGGACCTGATGAATGACAACTACGCCAAGAAAAACAGAGGAGACCCAATGCATTATCCCAAGGCAAACAAGAAACTGATCAGCCTGGCTGTGGCCGGCGCCTGCGCGGCGTACGGCCTGTCGGCACATGCGCAGGACGCGGTCAGCGCCACCGGCGACACCACCGCGCAAGCGGCCGGCGTCCAGCAGGTGGTGGTGAGCGGCATCCGCCAGTCGATGGCCTCGTCGCTGAATCTGAAACGCAATTCGGACGGTATCGTCGACGGCATCGTGGCCGAAGACATGGGCAAGTTCCCGGATACCAACCTGGCCGAATCGCTGCAGCGCATTTCGGGCGTGTCGATCGACCGCGTGAACGGCGAAGGCCAGAAGGTCACCGTGCGCGGCATCGGCCCCGACTTCAACATGGTGCTGCTGAACGGCCGCCAGATGCCGACCTCGAACCTGGGCGACCTGAACGGCCGCGCATTCGACTTCTCGAACCTGGCATCGGAAGCGATCTCGCAGCTGCAGGTCTACAAGACCAGCCGCGCCGAGACCCCGACCGGCGGCATCGGCGCCACCATCAACGTCATTACCGCACGTCCGCTCGACCGCCTCGGCACCTATTCGAGCATCGGCGTCAAGATGATGGACGACACCTCGAACAAGAACCTGCCGAACGACGACCGCGCGGACAGCTCGTTCACGCCGGAGTTCTCGGGCATCTACACCACCACCAGCAAGGACGGCAAGTGGGGCCTGGGCATCAGCGCCAGCTACCAGGAACGCAACCTGGGCTACAACCAGGCGGCCGTCTCGAGCGGCTGGAAAGGCCCGTTCCGCGGCGACGAGCAGACCTGGGGCGCGATCCCGGCCACCGGCGCCACCAACCACCCGAAACCGGGCGACGTCTACGAGGTCCCGCAGAACCTGAACTACAGCTTCACCGGCGTCAAGCGCCAGCGCACCAACGGCCAGCTGACCCTGCAGTTCGCACCGAGCAAGGAACTGGTCACCACCCTCGACTACACCTACTCGCAGAACAAGCTGCAAACCAAGCGCAACGACCTGTCGGCCTGGTTCAACTTCGGCCCGTCGACCTCGAGCTGGACCAACGGCCCGGTCGCGGCGCCGCTGGTCTACACCGAACAGATCTCCCCGGCCACCAGCGACATCGCCATGGGCTCGGGTAACTTCGCGACCAAGACCGACAACAAGTCGCTCGGCTTCAATGCCCAGTGGCGCGCCACCAACGACCTGAAGCTGGAATTCGACGCCCACCACTCGACCGCCGAGTCGATGGCGGACAGCCCCTACGGCTCCTTCAACACCCTGGGCACCGCCAGCTTCTCGCGCGGCGACACCTCGGTCGACTTCTCGAAGGACTTCCCGGTGCTGAGCATCGCCGGCGCCGACTTCGTGCGCGCGCCGCAACAGGTGACCGGCTCGAACTTCCAGAACGGCTACATGAAGGGCAAGGTCGAGCAGTACCAGGTCAAGGGCCGCCTGCGCATGCTGGAATCCTCGAACCTGAACTTCGGCCTCGGCGCGATCAAGGTCGACAACCGCTCGGCGGTATCGAACAACCAGCGCGACAGCTGGGGCGGCGCGACCAAGGCGTCCGACTACCCGAGCAGCCTGTGGCACCCGGCCACCGTGCGCGGCTACTTCGACAAGATCGACGGCAGCGGCAACCCGAACCTGTTCAACAACTTCTACACCTTCAACTTCAACGAAGTGCGCGACACCGTGGCCAAGGCCTCGGGCCTGCCGAACCTGTACCAGATCAAGCAGGGCTGGGATACCGACCAGCGCACCAGGGAAGACACCAAGAACCTCTACCTGCAGTTCAACACCGACTGGGATACGCGCTTCCCGATGCACACCGCGATCGGCGTGCGCTACGAGAAGACCGACGTCACCTCGACCGCGCAGGTGCTGGCGCCGAACGGCATCAGCTGGAACTCGCAGAACGAGCTGACCCTGCTGACCGGCGATCCGACCTTCACCACCCTCACCGGCAAGTACCACAACCTGCTGCCGAGCGTGGACTGGGACATGGACCTGCGTTCCGACATGAAGGTCCGCGCCAGCTACGGCGAGACCATCGGCCGTCCGCGCTACGACCAGATCGCCGGCGGCCAGGTGCTGACCCAGCTGGTGCGTACCGACGGCGGCACCGGCAACCAGGGCAACCCTGCGCTGAAGCCGGTCAAGTCGAAGAACTTCGACCTGTCCTTCGAGTGGTACTACGCCAAGCAGAGCTTCGCCTCGGTCAACGCCTTCTACAAGGACCTGGACAACTACGCCGGCCAGTCGCAGTTCGTGGCCCAGCCGTTTGCCCAGCACACCCCGGTCGGCGGCGCGCTGTGGAACGAAGCCCTGGCCAACGGCTGCCCGACCTCGGACACCACCTGCATCCGCAACTACATCTTCCGTAAGCACCCGACCGCGCCGGGCGTGTTCCCGGAAGGCGTGGACGACAACGGCAATGCGAAAGGCAGGATCGTCGGCCAGCCGAACGACCCGATCGCCAACTTCCGGATCACCACCTTCTCGAACCAGAAGAAGGCCAGCCTGAACGGCCTGGAATTCAACGTCCAGCACATGTTCAACAATGGCTTCGGCGTGTCGGCGAACTACACCTACGTGCACTCGGGTCTCCGTTACGACAACAAGTCGGTCGGCGAGCAGTTCGCCCTGGTCGGTCTGTCGAACTCGTACAACGTGGTCGGCATCTTCGAAAACGACCGGATCAATGCCCGCCTGGCCTGGAACTGGCGCGGCGAGTTCCTGTCGTCGACCTTCGACTCGGCAGGTCCGAACCCGATCTACGTCGAACCCTACGGCCAGCTGGACCTGAGCCTCGGCTACAACATCACCGAGAAGCTGAGCGTGCAGTTCGAGGGCATCAACCTGACCAACGAGACCAGCCGCAGCCATGGCCGCGCCAAGGAAATGGCCGAGTACGTGACCCAGACCGGGCCGCGCTACATGCTGGGCATGCGCTACAAGTTCTGATCGTCCCGGGACCTTGTTGAAAAATCACGGCCGGCCTAGCCCGGCCGTGATTTTTTGAGTAGACTCGCAGAGCCAGGTTTGTCGTATAGGAAATATCATGAGTGACACGATCGAACACATCGTGGTGGTCGGCGGCGGCTCCGCCGGCTGGCTGGCGGCCGGCGTGCTCGCAGCCGAACATGCGCTGCGCGTCACCCTGGTCGAGTCGCCGGCCGTGCCCACGATCGGCGTCGGCGAAGGCACCTGGCCGTCGATGCGCGATACCCTGCACCGCATCGGCGTCTCGGAAGCCGACTTCTTCCGCGAATGCGACGCCAGCTTCAAGCAGGGCTCGCGCTTCGAACGCTGGGTTACCGGTTCAGACGACGACGTCTACTTCCATCCCTTCGTGCTGCCCCAGGGTTACGGCGATACCAATCTCGCCGCCGCCTGGCAGCGTAGCCATCGCAACATCCCTTTCGCCGACCTGGTCAGCTTCCAGCCGCACCTGTGCGTGCACGGCCGCGCGCCCAAGCAGGCGGCCACGCCCGAATACGCGGCGGTGGCCAACTACGGCTACCACCTGGATGCCGGCAAGTTCGGCGCGTTCCTGCGCGAGCACTGCGTGAACAAGCTGGGCGTGCGCCACATCGTCGACCACGTCGAAGACATTCGCAATAAAGACAATGGCGACATCGCCGCCCTGCTGCTGCGCGGCGGCAGCGTGGTGGAAGGCGACCTGTTCGTCGACTGCACCGGCATGCAGTCGCTCCTGCTCGGCAAGCACTACGGCGTGCCGCTGCTGCACCAGCGCCATGTGCTGTTCAACGACAGCGCGCTGGCGGTGCAGGTGCCGTATGCGAACGAAGACGAGCCAATCGCCTCGCAGACCACCTCCAGCGCGCAGCCGAACGGCTGGATCTGGGACATCGGCCTGCCCGGCCGGCGCGGCATCGGCCATGTGTATTCGAGCGCGCATACCAGCGACGAGGATGCCGAGCGGGTGCTGCGCGCGTACGTGCTTGCCTCCGGCGGCCCGGCCGACATGCCGGCGCCGCGCAAGCTGGGCTTTGAACCGGGCTACCGCGAGCGCTTCTGGCACCGCAACGTGGTCGCCATCGGCCTGTCCGCCGGCTTCATCGAGCCGCTGGAGGCTTCGGCGCTGGCGCTCGTCGAATTGTCGGCCGCCTGGCTGGCCGACGACATGCCGGCCACGCGTGCCAGGATGGACGTGGTGGCGGCGCGCTTCAACGAAGCGTTTACGTATCGCTGGGAGCGGATCATCGACTTCCTCAAGCTGCATTACGTGCTGAGCCGGCGCAGCGACACGGCGTACTGGCTCGAGCACCGCGACCCCGCATCGATCCCGGAGCGGCTGCAGGAACTGCTGCGGCTGTGGCGCGCGCGCCCGCCCTCGCGCCGCGATTTTGCGCGCATCGAGGAAGTGTTCCCGTCCGCCAGCTGGCAGTACATCCTGTACGGGATGGGCTTCAACATGGAAGCAACGCCGCGCGCATCCGACCGCCCGGATCTGGCCGACGAAGCCTTCCGCGAAGCGGCGCGCCTGACCGAGCGCATGCTGCCGGCCCTGCCCTCGAACCGCGAACTGCTGGACCATATCCGCAGGCACGGCCTGCCACGCATTTAACTTATAAAAAGAGACACCATGCCGAATCACGCACTCCTGAACAGCAACGAACACCAACAGCTGCGCATCCTCACCCGGCGCGGCGCGGCCTATGGCGACGCGGTGATGTCCGCCCTCACCTTCCCGGCCGAATTCCGCGAACTGCAGGCGCACTACCCGATCGTCTTCGCCAAGAACCAGGACGGCACCTCCTTCGATCCGATCGCGCTGTTCGGCTTCCAGCAGGGCGAGAACCTGTTCCTGGGCAGCGGCCCGGGTCTGGGCAACGGCTGGGACGCAGCCTATATTCCGCTGACCGTCGAGCGCCAGCCTTTCCTGATCGGCCGCCCGGCGGACGGTTCGCAGGACGGCATGATGATTCACGTCGATCTCGACAGCCCGCGCGTGAGCACCAGCGAAGGCGAGCCGCTGTTCCTGTCCTACGGCGGCAGCACCGAATACCTGGAGCGCATCAGCCGCGTGCTGCGCTCCATCCACGATGGCCTGGAGACGTCGAAGGGCTTCATCGAAGCGCTGCTGCACCTGGAGCTGCTGGAATCCTTCGTGCTCGACATCGAACTGAACGACGGCTCGCAGAACCGCCTGGCCGGCTTCTACACGATCAACGAAGAGCGCCTCGCGAAGCTGAGCGCCGAGCAGCTGGGGCGCCTGCACGACGTCGGCTACCTGCAGGCGATCTACATGGCGGTGGCCTCGCTGTCGCAATTCCGCGCCCTCATCGAGCGCAAGAACCGCACGCTGGCAGGCGCGAATGCTGGCCATCGATAAGCGCATCCGCGAGCTTTCCGTCGGCGACGGCGGCAAGCTGCCCGACGCGCTTTTGCGCGCCACCGAGCCCTTCGTGGTGCGCGGTCTGGCGGCGCACTGGCCGCTGGTCGATGCCGCCCGCAGCTCGATCGACGCCGCCGACGGCTACCTGCGCCGCTTCTACAACGGCGCCACGGTCGGCGCGATGCTGGGCAAGCCCGAGATCGCCGGCCGCTTCTTCTACAACCACGACCTGACCGGCTTCAATTACTACTCGGCGCACGCGCGCCTGGACGCGGTGCTGGACGAGATGAAGGGCTACCGCGAGAACCCACGCCCGGCCGCGATCTACGTCGGCTCGACGACCGTCGATACCGTACTGCCCGGCCTGCGCCGCGACAACGACATCGACCTGGGCCAACGCGATGCGCTGGCCAGCATCTGGATCGGCAACCAGACCCGCATCGCCGCGCACTACGACCTGCCGGACAACCTGGCGGTGGTGGCGGCCGGGCGCCGCCGCTTCACGCTGTTCCCGCCCGAGCAGCTGGCCAACCTGTACGTCGGCCCGCTCGACTTCAACCCGGCCGGCCAGGCCATCAGCCTGGTTGATTTCGCTTCGCCCGATTACGCGCGCTTCCCGCGCTTCCGCGAGGCGCTGGCGCAGGCGCAGGTGGCCGAGCTGGCGCCCGGCGACGCGATCTTCATTCCGTCGATGTGGTGGCACCACGTGGAAGCGCTGTCGCCGTTCAACGTCCTGGTGAACTACTGGTGGCGGCAATCGCCGGCCTACATGGACTCGCCGACCAACGCTCTGATGCTGGCCCTGCTCACGATGCGCGAACTGCCGCCTGAACAGCGCCGCGCCTGGCAGGAGGTCTTCCGCCACTACATTTTCGAGCCGGGCGAGGAAACCGAAGCCCACCTGCCGCCGCATGCGCGCTATGCGCTGGCGCCGCTCGACGAAGACCGCGCCCAGGCCCTGCGCGGCACGCTGCTGAAGCGCCTGGATCGATAAAAACAAGGGAGACACACATGGAACAACAGCACAAGCCCATCCGGCGCATCGTGATCGCGGGCGGCGGCACCGCCGGCTGGATGACCGCGGCAGCGCTCTCGCGCACCCTCGGCAAAGTCCTCGACATCACGCTGGTCGAGTCGGACGAAATCGGCACCGTCGGCGTCGGCGAAGCGACGATCCCGACCCTGGTCCACTTCCACCGCCTGCTCGACATCAACGAGCAGGAATTCATGGCCGCGACCCAGGCCACCTTCAAGCTGGGCATCAGCTTCGAGGGCTGGCGCGACCGCGGCAAGGACTACATCCACTCCTTCGGTACCACCGGCACCGACCACTGGACCGCCGGCTTCCAGCATTTCTGGATGAAGGGCCGCAAGCAGGGCCTGGCGCGCGACTACGGCGACTACTGCCTGGAACTGAAAGCCGGCCTGGCGCACAAGTTCGCGCACCTGCCGAACGACGGCCTGAACTACGCCTACCACCTCGACGCCGGCCGCTATGCGCGCTTCCTGCGCCGCTTCAGCGAGCACTTCGGCGTCGAACGCATCGAAGCGAAGATCGCCAGCGTCGAACAGGCCGCCAACGGCGACATCGCGGCGCTGGTGCTCGATTCCGGCAAGCGCATCGATGGCGATCTGTTCATCGACTGCACCGGCTTCCGCTCGCTGCTGCTCGGCCAGACCCTGGGCGTGGCTTACCAGGACTGGTCGCACTGGCTGTTCAACGACAGCGCCATTGCCGTGCAGACCGAGTCGATGGGGCCGGCCCTGCCGATGACCCGCTCGATCGCGCACGACTGGGGCTGGCAGTGGCGCATCCCGCTGCAGAACCGGGTCGGCAACGGCATCGTCTATGCCAGCCGCTTCGTCGACGACGATACCGCGAAGGCGACCCTGCTCGGCAACATCGAAGGCAAGGCCCTGACCGAGCCGCGCGTGATCCGCTTCAAGCCGGGCCAGCGCGAGAAGACCTGGTCGCACAACTGCGTGGCGATCGGCCTGTCGAGCGGCTTCCTGGAACCGATCGAATCGACCAGCATCCACCTGATCCAGCGCTCGATCGTGCGCCTGCTGCAGAACTTCCCCTCGCAGGGCATCCGCCAGACCGACGTCGAGGAATTCAACAGGCAGACCTGGTCCGAGATCGAATTCATCCGCGACTTCATCATCCTGCACTACAAGGTGACGGAGCGCCGCGACTCGCCCTACTGGAAGCAGGCCGCCGAGATGGCCGTGCCGCCCCAACTGCAGCACCGCATCGACATGTTCCAGCAGACCGGGCGCTCGTTCCGCGTGCTGAACGAGCTGTTTGCCGAGAACTCGTGGATCCAGGTGATGCTGGGCCAGGGCATCATGCCCGATCAGTACCATCCGAGCGCCGATTTGATGGGCGACGAGGAGCTGAGCGGCTTCCTCGAGGGTATCCGCACCCACGTCGACCGGACGGTGGCGCAGCTGCCGGCGCACCAGGAGTATGTCGAGCGGTATTGCGGGGCGAAGCTGTAAGAACAGGGGGCGTGCCGTATATACTGCACGCCCCGATTTCATCAGCACCAGTCACGACATGCTATCCCCCATTTCGTCTTCCCATAAAAAGGCTCTCCGGCGCACCGCTTTCCTGGCCTTCCTGCTCGCCGCCGCCGGGGCCACGCGCGCACAGGACAGCGCCGCCTGCGACAGCCGGGCACAATGCATCGACAGCATCCTGGCCGCAGGCCGTGCCGGCGACGACATGCGACAGCTCGCATTGATGGTCGAGTTCACGGCGCGCTATAGCCCGGTGCGGGCCAGCCAGCCGTTCTTGAAGCAACCGTTGCCACAGCGCCCCGGCGAAACCCAGGCGCTTGGCGATCCTGACGAGCGCATGGTCGAGCTGGTTCGCTACACCGGCAGCAACGACACGCCCATGCCGGAACAAGCGCGTGCGCAAGCCCTGGCTTACCTGAACGCACAGCGCCCGGACGATGCGGAACGCGAGCTGGTGCAAGGCCTTGCCTCGCAGCCCGTGCACGCTCCGTTCTGGCTGGACCTGGCGCAGGTATACGTCCGGCAAGGCCATCCCGACAAGGCGATGTCGGCGCTGTTGACCGCCGAGGCCTGGGCCCATGACCAGGACGCCATGCGTGACGCATACCGCCAGCTGGCCAGGGCCGGTGCCACGCCTGCCATCCGGAGCCTGTACGGGCAGGCACTGCAACGCATCGACGCCAGGCTTGCCGAACGGGCGCGGCAGGATGCAGCCGTTCCGCCGCCGGGGGAGTCCGGCAAACTGCCCGAGAGTACGCCGACGCCGAAGTACCTGGCCGGTAGCTGCCGGATGCGGCCTGAATACCCGCGATCGTCCCTGCGCTACGCAGAAACCGGCACGGTGAGATGGGCTTTCCTGGTCGGCCCGGACGGCAGGATGCTCGCGGTCCGCAAGCTCAAGTCCAGCGGCTTTCCGGATCTGGACGCCGCAGCACTGCTGCCGCTGTCGACCTGCAGTGCAGAGCCGGCAATCGCCGACGGCAAACCTGTCGCAGCCTGGCGGTCGATCGAATACGTCTGGACGCTGGACTAGCGCTAACGCCGCAGCAGCATGGCCAGTGCCGCGTCCGCGGCCCGGACCAGGTCCGGCGCCGGGAAGGATGCCCAGGCCACGATGCCGTCCGGACGGACCAGCAGCGCGGCCACGCCGAGCCGGTCTTGCGCATCCGCGCCGAGGTAGCGCACAGCGCGGCCGTTTTCTGCTGCCAGGCGGCGCAGCGCCGCATCGTCGCCGAAGTCGAGCAGCAAGGCGCGTCCGTCGCGCAGGTGCTCGGCTAGCCGGGTCCCGTCATCGAACACGAAGTCCGGCGCACTGCAGCCGCTCAGCGGGTGGCCGTCGCCCACGTCGTAGCGCGTCTCCAAACCCCACAAGCGCCCTGCCATGCAGGCGGCGCCATCGCGTGTGGCTATCAGGTCGGCGACGACCTCGCGCAAGGCCCGCGCCGCCGGATCGGGCCGCATCAGCGCGACCTGGGCGCGCGACCAGTCCAACACCCGCGCGCCAACCGGGTGGCGCTCCGTTTCGTAGGTATCCAGCAGTGTGTCCGGCGCCGTTTCGCGGATCGTCGCGGCCAGCTTCCAGCCCAGGTTCATGGCGTCGCCGATGCCCAGGTTCAGGCCCTGGCCGCCGAGCGGCGCATGGATGTGGGCGGCGTCGCCCGCCAGCAGCACGCGGCCGTTCCGGTAGCGCGTGGCCTGGCGCGCGCGGTCGGTCCAGGTGCTGGCGGTGTGCAGCTTCGTCACCCGCAGGTCGAGGCCTGAGACGCGGCGCAGTACCGCTCCCACACGCTCGCTGGTAAGCGGCGCCCCGTCGTGGCCGGCGCCGCCGTCGAACTCCTGGAGCGCCAGGTAGCCGGGCTGGAACTGGGCGACCAGCCCGCGCGCGGTCAGTCGGCGCCCGGGACCGATCGATGAAGGGTCGGCCAGCTCAAGGTGCAGCGAGTAGCCGGTGAATTCGGGCTCGGTACCGGAAAAGTCGAAGCCGCCCGCCTTGCGCACGGCGCTGCGCGCGCCGTCACAGCCGACCAGCCAGCGCCCGCGCAGCGTGCCGGCGCCTGACTGCACGTTCACGCCTTCCGCATCCTGATCGAAGCCGGTCACGCCGGCGCCGCGCCGTATCTGCACGCCCAGCGCTTCGGCGCGGCGCGCCAGCACCGCTTCCAGTTCTGCCATTTCAGCCATCAGCATGCCGGCCGGGGCACCCGGCAGACGCCACGGCCAGCGCACGGGGTCGTCGGCATCGGCATGGAAGACGATGCCGGCGAAATGGCCCCCAGGGCGCCTGGCGTCGGCGCCGAAGCTGTTCGGCATGCGCTGCGCCGCCTCGAGCTGGTCGAGCAGACCGCGCCGGTCGAGCGCTTCGACAGTCGGCGCCGACAGGCCGCGCATGCCAAGGGGCAGCCGCTTGAATGGGGAATGCGGGTCCGGCGCGCGTTCGAGGACCAGCACAGAACAATCGGCCAAGGCCAGTTCGCAGGCGAGGAAGAGACCGACGGGACCGGCGCCGGCGATGATGACGTCGGCGGAGAGTGGGGAAAAATTCATGATGAGCTCCAGTGGACCAGAAGTGAGGGGCTCATCGGCGCAAGGAAAGCGGAACGCACGCGGACGAGCCCGGACAATAAAATGTCTCGGATTCGTCGTGGGTTCTCGTGCCGCTGTTTTAAGGGGACAAGGAACAGAACTTCCGTGCGCGGGAAGCGGGCGGGCTTACCTGGAACCGCCGCTGCCTTTTTCGACGCAGCGATTCTAGCATGGCGGGCCGCCCCAAAAAAGCCGACAATAACAAGCATGTTCAAGTCCAAGACCACTGCCGGCATCCTGGCCGGCGCCCTGTATGGCCTGGCGATCCGCGTCGGCCTCGCACACAAGGATGTCCACCCGGTCATCGGCACGATTTCCACGGCTTTTCTCTATGTCTGCCCGTTCAGCGTGGGCGCCATCGCGGTCCTGTTGGGCGCCGAGAAAGGCGTGCGGATTCCCAAACGCCGCCAGCTCGGCATGGCGGCATCGGCGATGGCGCTGTTCCTGGCGGCGATGTTCGTCACCTTTCTCGAGGGGCTGCTGTGCATCGTGCTGGTGGTGCCGGTGTTCATGGCGGCGGCGATGATCGGCGGCCTGGTCGGCGGCGTCGTGCACAACTACGGCCGCAACGGGCCGCCGGTCCTGCCGGCGCTGGCGCTGCTGCCGCTGCTCGTGGGCCCGGTCGAGAGCCTGTTGCCGCCGCAGCGCAGCGAGCAGACCGTCACCAGCACCATCCATATCGCGGCGCCGCCGGAGGCCGTGTTCGACAAGCTGGCGAGCGTGCGCGACATCCGCCGCGACGAGCTGGGCTTCACCTTCGTGCACCTGATCGGCCTGCCCCGGCCGGTCGAGGCGCACATGGATGGCAGCGGTCCCGGCAGCGTGCGCACCAGCCGCTGGGAGAAGAATGTCTGGTTCCAGGAAGTGATCACCGACTGGGAGCGTCCGCGCGCGATGCGCTACCGCTTCGTGGTGCCGAAAGGCGCGATACCGCGCGCCGCGCTGGACGAGCATGTCGAAATCAACGGCGACTATTTCGACCTGCTCGACGGCGGCTACACGCTGCAGCCGGCAGCCGATGGCGGCACGGACCTCAGCCTGAGCACGCGCTTCGTCAACAAGTCGCGCCTGAAGGTCTACGGCAACCTGTGGGGCAAGCTGGTGCTGCAGGACTTCCACCGCTCCATCCTCGGCCTGATGAAGTCGCGCGCCGAACGCGGCGCCTGAGCACGGGTTTCATTCGGTTCGCGCTCAACCGCGCCCGATATGCTCGTACAGGATCAAGCCGCCAATCGCAATCAGCACCAGCCCGCCGATCAGCTCCGCGCGCTTGCCCACCAGCTGGCCCAGGCCGCGGCCCAGCATCACGCCCAGCGTCACCATGGTGAAGGTCGCCAGGCCGATGGCGCCGGCGGTGGTGAGGATGTTGGCGTCGATGAAAGCCAGGCTGGCGCCGACTACCATCGCGTCGATGCTGGTGGCGAAGCCGGTGATCGCCAGCAGCCAGAACGAGTGGCTGCTCGGCTTTTCCTCTTCTTCCTCGTCCGCGCTCAGGCTGGCGTGGATCATGCGCAGGCCGAGCACGCCCAGCAGGGTGAAGGCGATCCAGTGGTCCCAGGCTTCCACGTAGGGCGCGGCCACCTTGCCCAGCGCCCAGCCGACGATGGGCGTCAGGCCTTCGATCACGCCGAAGATGAGACCCGTGCGCAGGGCTTCCTTGATCTGCGGACGGTGCAGTGCGGCGCCCTTGCCGATGGCGACGGCGAAGGCGTCGGTGGACATGGCAAGCGCGATGGCAAGCGTGGCGGCTACGTTCATGGTTTCTCGCTGGCCGGGCAAAGACGACGGCATGCCGGCACGGCCCGGTCAAAAGCGCGCAGGATGCCAAAGGTCTTGCCAACCGGTCACGCGCATCTCGATCTGCGTGGCGGCTGCCCGTACCACGTCGCCGGAGAGGCAACGAGTATGTTGATACGGGAACTCCTGAAGAAGCAGGAGCAGGCTACTCCCCAATGGGTATGCGCATCTTACACGACCGCCAATATGCGGGCAATAAAAAACCCAGCGACACGCAAGCGCGCCGCTGGGAAAGCTACCTCAGGGACAGTGAGAGAACTCGTCAGGCCGGGGCGTTCGCCTCCAGGTGCAGCTTGGCGTATTTCAGGCCGAAGAACAGGATGAAGGCATAGCAGGCCACCGGCACGAAGAAGGAAGGCTGCAGGCCGATCGCATCCGCCAGCGCGCCCTGTACGAAAGGCACGATGGCGCCGCCGACGATGGCCATGCACAGGATGCCCGAGCCCTGCCCGGTGTGGCGGCCGAGGCCATGCAGCGCCAGGCTGAAGATGGTCGGGAACATGATGGAATTGAACAGGCCGACCGCCAGGATCGCCCACATCGCCAGCGCGCCCTTGCCGAAGATCGCGGCCAGCACCAGCGCGATCACGGCCAGCGCATTGAAGGCCAGGCTCTTGCCGGGGCTGACGTAACGCATCACGGCAAAGCCGATGAAGCGGCCGATCATGGCGCCGCCCCAGTACAGGCTGACATAGCTGGCGGCGACTGCCGGCGCCAGGCCGGCGATGTGCTGCTCGCCGAGGAAGTTGACCAGGAAGCTGCCGATGCTGACTTCGCCGCCGACGTAAAGGAAGATCGCGGCCGCGCCCAGCACCAGGTGGCGGTAGGCCAGTGCCGAGGCCTTGCCGCTGGCCGCCGCCGTGGTTTCCTCGCCGTGCGAGATCTTCGGCAGGCGCGCCAGCGCGAACAGCACGGCCAGGATCGCCAGCGTTGCAGCCAGCACCAGGTAGGGACCCTGCACGCTCGCCGCTTCGTGGGCGCGGTAGGCCGCCAGTTCGGTCGCGTTCATCGCCGCCAGCTTGTCGGCGCCGAGTGCGGCGGCGGACAGGATCAGAATGCCGCCCAGGTGGGGCGCGACGGTGGTACCCAGCGAGTTGAAGGCCTGGGTCAGCGTCAGTCGGCTGGGCGCCGTGCTGGCCGGGCCGAGCACGGTCACGTAAGGGTTGGCCGCGACCTGCAGGATGGTGATGCCGCTGGCCAGCACGAAGAAGGCGAACAGGAACAGGCCATAGCCGCTCTTCGACGCCGGGTAGAACAGCGCGCAGCCGCCGGCCGCGATCAGCAGGCCGATCACGGCACCTAGCTGGTAGCCGACCCGGCGGATCAGGGCGCCGGCCGGCACCGAAACCACGAAGTAGGCGCCGAAGAAGCAGAACTGCACCAGCATCGCCTGCAGGTAGCTGAGGGTGTAGATCGCCTTCAGGTGCGGGATCAGGACGTCGTTCAGCGAGGTGAGCAAACCCCACATGAAGAACAGGATGGTGACGATCACCAGCGGACCGGTGTTGTTGGCGGCGCCGGCCTGGGCGGCCTGGCTCAGTACAGGATTGCTTGGTGCGGATTGTGCCATGGTGTCTCCTTGGACCTTGTTATCGTTGTGTGTTGATGTCGTCGTCCAGCATCGCCGCGACCCCGCGCAGCGCCGGATATTCTTCCGTGATCAGCCAGGTCGGGATGCGCGCCAGGTAGCCGGACAACCGGCCCTTGCCTTCGAAGCGTTCGCGGAAGCGCGACTCGGTGAACAGCCGGCCCAGGCGCGGGACGATGCCGCCGCCGATGTACATGCCGCCGGTGGCGCCCAGGGTCAGCGCGACGTTGCCGGCCACGCTGCCCAACACCGCGCAGAAGGTCTCGACGGTCTCGCGGCAGGCCACGCTTGTGCCGTCCAGCGCGCGGCCGGTGATCTCGGGGGCGCTCAGGCGCTGGCCGGCCAGTGCGCGGTGGATCAGTTCCAGGCCGAGGCCGGACAGCAGGCGCTCGGCGGACACGTGCCCGTATTCTTCCCACAGCGCCTGCAGGATCTTCATCTCCTGCTTCGTCACCGGCGCGAAGCTGGCGTGGCCGCCCTCGCCCGCCAGCGCGATCCAGCGCTCGCCGCAGGGCACCACGCCGGACACGCCGAGGCCGGTGCCGGGGCCGATCAGGCCGATCGGCTTGCCCGGCTGCTCGACGCCGCCGCCGATGCGTTCGCGCTGCTCGCCTTTCAGGTGCGGCAGCGACATCGCCAGCGCGGCGAAATCGTTCACCACCAGCAGCGTGTCCAGGCCCAGTTCGGCCTTGAGCGCACCAATGGAAAAACTCCAGCAGTGGTTGGTCATGCTGACTTCGTCGCCCTCGACCGGATTGGCGATGGCGATGGCGGCGTGCTTGATGCCATCCGTCGCCAGCCCGCGCGCCGCGGCTCTGGCGAGATAAGCGCGCACCGCGTCCTCGATCGCCGGGTACTCGCTGCAGGCCAGCACTTCGATGTCGGCGAAGCTTTGCTCACCTGCCAGCTGCAGGGCGAAGCGGGCATTCGTGCCGCCGATGTCGGCAAGCAGACGCGCGTTCATTTCAGCTCCTCGCAACGCACGCTGTCCTGGTCGCCGGCCGCGCCGCCGACCACGTCGATATTGCCGATGGCGGCCGCGAAGGCGCCGCTGCTGCCGACGCTGAAGGGCGTATCGGCTTTGCCGAGGTCCGCACCCCTGGCCGTGAAGCAGGCCAGCGGGATCTTGACCGCCTGCTTGCCCTTGCCGGCCAGGCGCTGGAACAGGGCCGTAGCGTCGAGCGCCGTGCCGCCCATTGCGATGCCGACCTTGCCTGCGGGTGCAGCTTGGACCATCGTGTCGAAGCGCAGCACCGCATCCTTGCTTGCCGCCGCCGGCAGCGCCAGCGGCTTGACGCCGTGGGCCTCGAGGCTGGCCGGACCGGTCCAGGTGACCAGCTTGGCGTCCTGCTGGGTATTGATCTGGGCCGTCTCTACCTTGACACCCGGCAGGCTGACGGTGGCGTTCAGGTCGGCGCCGAGCGGCTGGACCGTCGAACCGCTGCGGATCTGCAGCGGGAAGCTGGCGCGGTCCGCCTGACCGAACAGCGGAACCACGTTCGAGGCGCCGCAGCCGCCGGCCGGGTAATTCGTATCGAGCTTGCCGATCCGCGAACGGCTGCCCTTTTTGAGGCCGTAACCGTAGGCGAACAGCGGCGCGTAATTCGCATCGCCGACGTTGAGCGGGGTCTGGCACACGGTCCTGGGCCAGGAGAAGGACAGCGTGCCGCGGAAGTCGTAGGGCTTCGCATTCTTCGAAGCGACCAGCAGATCGGACACGCCCTTGCCTTCGGTGCCCGGCAGCCAGGCCGCGACGAAGGTATCGGACAGGTTGAGCAGGTCGTTGACCCACAGCGGACGGCCGGACAGGAACACGGTCACCACCGGCTTGCCCTTGCCGGCGACCTGCTGCAGCACCGCCAGGTCTTCCGGGTAGCGGCTGCTGTGGCGCAGCGTGCCGGACGGGCCGATGTCGCCGTCGCCTTCCGCATACGGGCCTTCGCCGATCACGGCGATGACCGCATCGAAATCGGCCGGGTTGACATCCTTGCCGTCGAGGCTGAAGCGCACGTTCGCATCGCCGGCGGCGGCGCGGATGCCGGCCAGGATCGTGTCGGCGTTCGGGAAATCGGCGTTGGTATTGGTCGTGCCCTGCCAGGTCAGCGCCCAGCCGCCGGTCTGGTGCGCCATGCTGTCGGCGGCCTTGCCGACCACCAGCAGCTTTTTACCAGCGCTCAAGGGCAGCACCGGCCCCTCGTTCTTCAGCAGCACCAGCGACTCGCGCACGGCGCGGCGCGCCAGCTCGCGGTCCTGCAGCGCCGCGTCCTTGCCGGCATAGGCGTTCTGCGAGGGACGCTTGCCGAACAGCCCCGCGCGCAGCTTGACGCGCAGGATGCGGGTCACGGCATCGTCGATGCGCGCCAGCGGGATGCGGCCGGCCTCGACGTCGGCGATGGTGTTCTTGATGAAGGTCTTCCACTCGTCGGTCACCATCACCATGTCGACGCCGGCGTTGATCGCCTGGACGCAGCTGGCGGCCGTGCAGCCCGGGACTTCCCCATGGCCGTTCCAGTCGGTGACGACGAAGCCATCGAAGCCCATCTTCTCCTTCAGGATCCCGGTCAGCATGTCGCGGCTGCCGTGCACCTTGCCGTAGTTCTTGCCGGCGCCGACGTCGTCCCAGCTGTTGAAGGAGGCCATCACGGTCTGGGCGCCGGCGGCGAGCGCCGTGTAATAGCCCTGGGCGTGGATGTTGATCATGTCGGCTTCGCTCGACTTGTTGACGCCGCGGTCCTTGCCCTGGTCGGTGCCGCCGTCGCCCATGAAGTGCTTGGCGGTGGCGATGGTATTGAAGTCGTGCTTGAAGCTGTCCTGCATGCCCTTCACGTAGACGCCGGCGTAGTCATGCACGACCGCCGGATTTTCCGAATAGCTTTCGTAGGTGCGGCCCCAGCGGTCGTCGCGCACGACGGCCAGGGTCGGGCCGAACACCCAGGCGATGCCGGTGGCGCGCACGGCCTTCGCGGTGGCCGCGCCGATCTCGCCGACCAGCTTCGGATCGCGCGCCGCGCCCAGGCCGATATTGTGCGGGAACATGGTGGCGCCGTAGACGTTGTTATGGCCGTGGACCGCGTCCGTGCCCCACACCGCCGGCACCTTGATCGCCATGTCGGTGGCCATCGAGGCATCGTAGAAGGCGTTCGCCATCGCCAGCCAGTCGGCCGCCTTGGCGTGCTTGTCGTTGTTCGGCCAGCTGCCGCCGCCGTTCAGCACCGAGCCGAGGTAGTAGGTACGGACGTCGTCCGGGGTGACCGCCTTGATCTCGGGCTGTATCATCTGGCCGATCTTCTGCGCCAGCGTCATCTTGCCGAGGATGTCGGCCACGCGCGCCTCGAGCGCGGGGTCCTTCTTGAAGGCGCTGGTCACGTGCGGCCAGCCGGTCAGCGGCTTCGCTGCAGGCTGGGCCGCGAAGCTTGGTACGGTCAGCGCAACGGCGAGTGCGATGGCGCTGAAACGGAGGGATTTGTGCATGCGGGATGTCTCCACGTTTTCTTTTTCGAGGCTGCATTGGAAACGATTCCAATGCGACCCGACAATAGTGAAGCTTATTTATTCCGCTGTCAACAAAAAGCCCGCGCTCAGCCCTTCAGGAAGGACCCGTACCACTTGGCGCTGTCCTTCAGGCGGCGCTGCTGGGTGGCGTAGTCGATGTGCACCAGGCCGAAGCGCTTCAGGTAGCCTTCGGCCCATTCGAAGTTGTCGACCAGGCTCCAGGCGAAATAGCCTTTCACCGGGACGCCGTCGCCGATCGCCCGGCGCAGCGCGCCCAGGTGGCGCATCAGGTAGTGGCGGCGCTCGGTATCGTGCACGCTGCCGTCCGGGCTCACCGTGTCCTCGAAGCAGGAACCGTTTTCGGTGACGTAGATCGGCCCCGGGTGGTAGTCGTTCTCGACCCGCGCCAGCAGTTCGGCCATGCCCTGCGGCTCGACCGGCCAGCCCATGCCGGTGATCTCGCCCGCCGGGTCCGGCGGCAGGACGCGCGCGTCGAGCGGCGCATGGCCGGGATCGTCGGCGATGGTCTCCGGGAAGTAGTAGTTCACGCCGAGGAAATCGGTTTTTACGGCGATCGCTTCGAGGTCGCCCGGCAGTACGGTGGGCGCGCTGTCGCCGACCAGCGCCAGCGTCTGCGCCGGGTAGCCGCGGCCGTAGAGCGGATCGAGGAACCAGCGATAGCGCAGGCCGTCGTGCCTTTCCATCGCCGCGATGTCGCGTGCGCTGTCGCTGGCCGGGCGCAGCGGATGCAAACTGAGCGAGATGCCGACCTTCGCATCGGGCACATTGGCGCGGATCACGGGGACCGCCTTGCCGTGCGAGAGCAGCACGTGGTGGCTGACCTGGAGCGCAGTCTTGAAGTCGGTCAGGCCCGGCGCATGCCAGCCTTCGTAGTTGCCGATGATGGCCGTGCACCAGGGTTCGTTGTGCGTGATCCAGTGCTTGACGCGGTCGCCGAGCCTGCGCGTCATGGCGTCCGCCAGTTCGACGAAAGCGTCGACGGTGGCGCGCTCGTTCCAGCCGCCGCGGTCCTGCAGGTATTGCGGCAGGTCCCAGTGGTAAAGCGTGGCCCAGGGCTGCAGGCCGCGTTCCAGCATGCCGTCGACCAGGCGCGAGTAGAAGTCCAGGCCTTTTTCGTTCAGCTTGCCGGTCTCCGAGAAGATGCGCGGCCAGGCGATCGAGAAACGGTAGGCGTTCAGGCCCAGGTCGCGGCCGATGTCCAGGTCTTCCGGCCAACGGTGGTAGTGGTCGCAGGCGACCTCCCCGCTCGAGCCGTCGCGGATGCGGCCTGGCGTGGCGGCGAAGCGGTCCCAGATCGATTCGACCCGGCCATCTTCGTGGGCCGCGCCCTCGATCTGGTAAGACGAGGTGGCGCAGCCCCACAGGAAATCGGAGGCGAAATCGGCGCGCTGCGGCGCCTGCGGTTCGGGTCGGGAAGATGGGCTCATGGTCTCGTTTCAGTCAATATGTTCTTCAAATCTTTGGAAAGCTTTCCAGTGTCCGTTCAAAAAAAAGCGCCGGCCGCGGCGCTATCAGGCAGCCTTGCGCCTCCCCGGAGCAGCGGCTTTCGCCAGCGAAGCGCGCAGGGTCACGCTGACCGGGAAGTCGCGGCTCACCGGCCGCTTCATGTCGTAGCACAGGTTCAGCAGCGCGTTGATGCCTGCCTGGGTCATCTCGCGCCACGGCATGTGGACCGAGCTCAGACGCGGCGCGGAGAAAGCGGCGCTGGGCGTATCGTCGTAGCCGATCACCGACAGGTCATGCGGCACGCGCACGCCGGCTTCCTGGAAATAGGACAGCGCACCGACCGCCATCTCGTCGTTGGCGCAGAACAGCGCGCTGCACTGGTAGCCCGACTCCAGCAGTTCCTTCGCCGCGGCCCAGCCGCCGGCCGGCGAGAAGTCGCTCTCGATCCGCCAGATCTTGTCCGGATCGATGCCGTTTTCGCGCAGCTCGCTGTCGAAGCCCTCGATACGGGCGACGCTGTCGGCGAGGCGGCGCGGGCCTTCGACCAGCGCGATGCGGCGGTGCTTGTGCTCCAGCAGCGCGCGCGCCGCCAGACGTCCGCCCAGCGTGTGGTCGACCGTGAAGCACTGGTCGGCGATGCTGTCGAAGCAGTGGTTCAGCGCCACCAGCTGGCCGGCCTTCAGGCCCAGGGCGGCGATGTCGTCGTCGAGCAGCGCGCTGGTCATCACGATCAGGCCGTCGCAGCCGCGCTCGATCAGGAATTCGACGCCGTCGATGGCCTGGCGCCGCTCGTCGCCGAGGCCGACGCCGAAGGCCAGCACCATGTGCAGGCCGGCGGCGCGCAGCTCGGTGTCGATGATCTGCAGGATGGGTGTGTAAAAGGTCCCGCTCAGCACCGGGATGTAGACCCCGATCATGCGGCTCGACCCGGACAGCAGCGCGCGCGCCGCGTGCGAGGGCCGGAAGCCGAGTTCGTCGATGGCCTTCTTGACCTTCTCGAGGGTGGCCGGCGACACCGAGCCCTTGCCGCTGACCACGCGCGAGGCCGTGCCCAGACCGACACCGGCAAGCTTCGCTACGTCCTTGATTGTGGCCACAGGCAGATCCTCATTCCGTTTTGTTTAGTGGTTTGGAAAACAGCAAGCATAACGCATCCGCAGCCCTTAGAGTCGGTTTCCCGACTGCGGGTCGAACAGCGACACCCGGTTCGCATCGACGCCGAAACGCACCGCCTGGCCCGGCGCGTGGGCCGCGTCGTCGTGCACCAGCGAGGCCAGCGTGTGCGCGCCGCAGCGGATCCACACGACCTGGTGATTACCCATCGGTTCGACCAGCGAGACGGTGCCGCGCATGGCCCCGTCGGCGCGGATCGCCACGTGCTCCGGGCGCACACCCAGCACCGCAGCACGTCCACGCGCATCCGCCGCGCAACAGCAGGGGCCCGGCGTCAGCGCCAGCTCGCCGGCCGTGAAGCGCCCTTCCCCATCCAGCTCGCCGTCCACGAAAGCCATCGCGGGCGCGCCGAGAAAGCCCGCCACGAAGCGGTTGGCCGGGCGCTCGTAGACTTCGAGCGGCGTGCCGATCTGCTGCACCTGGCCGCCCTGCATGACGACGATGCGCGAAGCCAAGGTCATCGCCTCGACCTGATCGTGGGTCACGTAGATCATGGTCGAACCGAGGTTCTGGTGCAGCAGCTTCAGTTCGCGCCGCAGTTCGGCGCGCAGCTTGGCGTCGAGGTTGGACAGCGGCTCGTCGAACAGGAAGACCTGGGCCTGGCGCACCAGCGCGCGCCCGATCGCGACCCGCTGGCGCTGGCCGCCCGAGAGCTGGGACGGTTTGCGGTCGAGCAGCGCGTCGAGCTGCAGCATGGCCGCCGCATCCGTCACGCGGCGCTTGATCTCGGCTTTCGGCGTGCCGGCGATCTTCAGGCCGAAGGACATGTTGTCCTGCACGCTCATGGTCGGGTACAGCGCATACGACTGGAACACCATGCCGATCCCGCGCTCGCTGGGGTCGGCATCGGTCATGTCGCGCCCGCCGATCTCGATGCTGCCGGCGTCGGCATCGACCAGACCGGCGATGCTGTGCAAGAGGGTCGACTTGCCGCAGCCCGAAGGCCCCAGCAGCACCAGGAATTCGCCCGGTTCGACCTGCAGGTCGAGATCGCGGATGATGTTTTTCCCGCCCAGCTTGATGTTCAGTTTGCGCAGGTTGACGTTTGCCATGCTGCTTCCTTAACCTTTCACGGCGCCGGCGGCGATGCCGCGCACGAACCAGCGTCCGGATGCGAAATACAGGGTCAGCGGCACCAGCGCGGTCAGGATGGTGGCGGCCATGTTGACGTTGTACAGGCGGGTGCCGGTGGTGGTGTTGATCACGTTGTTCAGCTGGACCGTCATCGGCAGGTTCTCGCGGCCGGCGAACACCAGGCCCAGGATGTAGTCGTTCCACACGCCGGTCACCTGGATGATGGCGGCGACCACGATGATGGGCAGCGACATCGGCAGCATGATGCGAACAAAGATTCTCCAGAACCCGGCGCCGTCCACGCGCGCCGCCTGGAACAGCTCGTGCGGCACCGAGCAGTAATAATTCCTGAACAGCATTGTCATCATCGGCATGCCGAACACCAGGTGCACCAGCACGATGGCCGGCAGCGAACCGAATACGCCGGCCAGCGCCAGCACCCGCACCAGCGGATAGATCATCACCTGCACCGGCACGAAGGCGCCGGCCATCAGCACGCCGAACAGCAGGTTGGCGTAGCGCGGCCGCCAGAACGACAGCGCATAGCCGTTGATGGCGCCGATCAGGATCGGCAGGATGGTCGAGGGCACGGCGATCGCCACCGAATTCGCGAAGCCGGTGCGCAGGCCTTCGCAGGCGGCGCCGGTGCAGACCGTGCTCCAGGCCTGGCGCCAGGGTTCGAGCGTGGCCGCGAGCGGCAGCGCGAAGATGCCGCTACGCCGGATCTCGTCCATGGTCTTGAACGAGGTGACGATCATGACGTACAGCGGCAGCAGGAAGAACAGCGCGGCCGTGAACAGGAAGGCGTAGATGCCGATGCGGGCGGCCGTGATGCGGCGCCGGCTGCGCGACCGCGCCAGGCTTTGTTCGCCGGCCGCGGCGGCAGGCAGGCGCTGGGCGATGCTGTTGACGTTCATGCGGCCTCCTTGCGGCTGCGAGCGTAGGCATAGGGCGCGAGCAGCGCCAGCACCGGTACCAGCAGCACGACGGCGCCGGCCGAAGCCAGGCCCACGTTCGAGCGCAGGAACAGGTGATCCATGATGAACTTGGCCGGCACTTCGCTGGCGGTGCCGGGCCCGCCCTGGGTCATCGCAACCACGGCGTCGTAGAGTTTGACGACCGCGGTGGCCAGCAGCAGCAGGACCGTGGCGACGGTCGGCCACAGCATCGGCAGCACGATCTGCAGGTAGACGCGCCAGGCGGGGATGCCATCCAGGCGCGCCGCCTTCCAGATCTCCGGGTCGACGCCGCGCAGGCCGGCCAGCATCAGGGCCATTACCAGGCCCGAAGCCTGCCACACGGTGGCGATGACGACGGTGTAGATGGCCATGTCCTGGTCGACGATCCAGCCGAGGGTGAAATCGTGCCAGCCGAGCATGCGGATGGCCGAGTCGATGCCGTCGCCCGGCTGCAGCAGCCATTGCCAGACCAGGCCGGTGGCGACGAAGGACATCGCATAGGGATACAGGAACACCGTGCGCAGTACGCCCTCGCCGGTCACGTTCTGGTCGATGAAGACCGCCAGCAGGAAGCCGATTACCAGGCAAGCCAGCACGAACAGCACGCCGTACAGCGCCAGGTTATGCAGCGACAGCATCCAGCGCTCGTTGTCGAACAGGCGCTCATACTGCGCCAGGCCGATGAAACGGCTGGACGGGAAAGTGCGCGAGGCCGTCATCGACATGCCCAGGGTCCAGACAGCCGCGCCGATGTAGCCGACCAATACCGTGACGAACATCGGCAGCAGCGCCGTGTAGGGCGTGATCTTCGTGAGCTGGCGTCTGGCGGTCATCGTTGTCCCCTCGTTAGTAACGCAGCGCCGAGGCGATGCTCTTCTGCGCCTTCTCGACCGGCATACTCGTGTTCCAGTAGGCGGTCAGGATGTCCTGCAGCGCGCCGTTCTGGTCCGGCGTCAGGTACACCTCGGTCACGCCGACCGGGCGCGAACGGTCGCGCAAGATCGCCATGCCCTTCTGTGCGCACACGTCCAGCTGGCTGGCGTCGAGGTCCGGGCGCACCGGCAGCGAGCCTTTCAGCTTGCTGAACTGGAGCTGCACGCCAGGGCCCTCGACCACGCTGGCCATCAGCTTCTGGGCCTGGATGGCATCGCGGTCATCGGTTTTCGGGAACACGAACACGTCGCCCTGGATCAGGTAGGGGCTGTTGACCGACAGGCCGGGGATGCAGCCGTACTGGCGGTCCGGGGTCTGGCCGGCATTGGTGAACTCGCCCTTGGCCCAGTCGCCCATGATCTGGATGCCGGCGCGGCCCGAGATCACCAGCGCGGTGGCATCGTTCCAGTTGCGGCCCGGCGAGGCCGGATCGACATACGACTGCAGGCGCTTGTAGGCCAGCAGCACTTTGCGGAAGGCGGCGGAATTGATCGCCGCCTGGTCGCGGTCGCGGATCACCTTCAGGTACAGCTCGCGCCCGCCGATGTTCGACAACATGCTCGAAAACAGGATCACTTCCTGCCAGGACTGGCCGCCGTGGGCCAGCGGAATCAGGCCGGCCGCCTTCAGCTTGTCGAGGGCGGCGAACAGTTCGTCGACGCTGGCCGGTTCCTTCTTGATGCCGGCCTTGTCGAAGGCGGCCTTCGAATACCACAGCCAGGTCTGCATGTGGATGTTCATCGGCGCGGCGTAGTAATGGCCCTTGACCTTGATGACGCCGACGATGGGTTCGGGCAGCAGCTGGTCCCAGTTCTCGCGGCGCGCGACTTCGTCGACGTCGTTGAGCATGTCTTCCTCGATGATGTCGAGGAACTGCTTGGAGGTGTTGAACTGGGCGGCGGTCGGCGGATTGCCGCCGATGATGCGGTTGACGGTGACGGCGCGCGACTGGTCGCCGCCAGCGATGGCGCTGTCGACCCAGGTGCCGCCTGCATCGCGGTAGGCCTGGGCGACCTGGCGCACGGCAGCCGACTCGCCACCCGAAGTCCACCAGTGGATCACCTCGGCGCGCGGACCGGCATGCGCCGCCGCAGCGGACACGCATAGCCAGGCGGCGAACGCCAAGCTGCGACCTGCAACCATCTCGTCTCCAATGTATCGGCTGCCATTTGTGGTGAAGGCTTCCGGCGTGGAAACGTTCCCATGGCTTTGGCCGGACTATAGCACCGGGCCGAATTTAGTGTCAAACAGAAAATACTTGGCGGATTTTCCTATAAAACACAGCCGCGCGGGGCGAAATGTCACTTGTGTGTTCTTTTTTTCACATTCAGCTTGCCCGTGTGTGCCGGGGTAACCACGCCTTCTTCATTAACGATCCAGAGTGGGTGGGGTATGGGACGCAGGCCTCTTGCCGGCGTGGACGGCGTGGTCTGGAACGGAAAAGACATGACGCAGAGGTTCCCCGACTCTGCAGTGAGTTTGAGCCGCAATTCCACTCCACCGTGCTCTACTACTCCTCGTGGAAACATAAGGTGTCGAAACACCAGTCGTTGACCCGGTCTGATCATCTTGACCGGCTGCTTCGGATCCCGGAAGAAGACATCACCGATCCTCATGTCGTTGAGCACCCTCCACTCGCCGTTCAAGTCCTTGAATTCGGTATACGCAAAATCCCTGTCGACAAACGGATTTTTTGTATTTTTTTCAAGCAGGATACGGAACCCCGGTACGAGCTGGTAATTGACGAGCTCAAACACGCCGATGTATTGCCCGCGCTTGTCCACATAGGCCCGCTTCAGGTCGATCGTCGCCTCGGGCACAAGGAAGTCGTCCAAAACGCATTTCGGCTCGGAACGGGCCGATTGGTCCGCGAGGGAATGAACCGGCAAGAAGAACAGCATCGCAAGCAGGAGGTTTTTCATGTGCAGACGGGTGTACACGAAGTTGGGACCAGCACGGCTCTAAGCCTGCCTTCCGCACTTTACCGCCGTCCCCGTCAACAAATATCGTGCCGTGCCAGGTCGCGGTCGAGGTAAAGACGCCGGAGAAGTCTACGGCTGCAGCCTGTACCCCACCGCCGTCTCCGTCAACAAATGCCGCGGCTGCGTCGGATCATCCTCCAGCTTCTGCCGCAGATGCCCCATGTAGATGCGCACATAGTGGCCATTGTCCGCGTTGGACGGCCCCCACACCTCGCGCAGCAGTTGCGGCGCCGTCACCACCCGGCCCAGGTTCGCCAGCAGCACGGACAGCAGCTTGTACTCGGTCGGCGTCAGGTGCACCGGCTCACCGGCGCGCGCCACGCGGCGCATCTGCAGGTCCACCTCGACCTTGCCGAACACGATGCGTGCCGAAGGCTCGCCGCCCGCCTTGTGCTGGCGCCGCAGCGCTGCGCGCACGCGCGCCAGCAGTTCGCCGATGCCGAAGGGCTTGGTCAGATAGTCGTCGGCGCCGGCGTCCAATGCGGTGATCTTGTCGCTTTCGTCGATGCGCGCCGACAGCACGATGATGGGCACCGGGCTCCAGGTCCGCACCTCGCGGATCAGTTCCACGCCGTCGCCATCGGGCAGGCCGAGGTCGAGGACGATCAGGTCGGGCGTGCGCGTGCCGGCGTCGATCAGGCCGCGTTTCAGGGTTTCGGACTGGTGCACCTGCCAGCCCTCGCCTTCCAGCGCCATGCGTACGAAGCGGCGGATCTGCGGTTCGTCCTCGACGATCAGGGCGATAGGGGAAGTCTCGATGTTCATGTTTCCTGGCTTTCCGCGATGTCGGCGGCCGGCATCGCTGGCGGCTGGCCCAAGGGCAGCGCGACTTCGAAGCAGGCGCCGCCCGCTTCCAGATTGAATGCGCGCATGCGGCCGCCGTGGGCCTCGACGATGGCGCGGCAGATCGCCAGCCCGAGGCCGACACCGGCGATCGGTGACTCCTGGCGGCCGCGCACGAATTTTTCGAACAGCGCGTCTTCGCGGCCCGGCGGCAGGCCCGGACCGTCGTCGAGCACGCGCAGGCGCAGCATGCCGGCGTCACGGTCGGCATCGGCGGCAAGCGCGATGCGGGCCGCCGGCGGCGTGTACTTGCCGGCGTTCTCCAGCAGATTGCACAGCACCCTTTCCAGCAGCGTCGCGTCGAAGCGCACCAGCGGCAGGTCCGCCGGCATGCGCGTCTCGATGCGGCGCGCGCCCAGCTGCCAGCGGCAGGCGCGCAAGGCGCTGCCGACCAGTTCCTCGATCAGCTGCCATTGCAGGTTCAGCTTGACGCCGTCGCTCTGGATGCGCGCCATGTCGAGCAGGTTGGCGACCAGGGTGCTCATGCGGCGCGCCTCGTCGCGCAGCGCGGCGGCCAGCTCCATCTGGCTGCCTTCGAGCTGGGGGCGTGACAGCGTCAGCGACTCCGACAGGCCGACCAGACCGGTGAGCGGCGTGCGCAGGTCGTGCGACAGCGCCGCCAGCAAGGAATTGCGCAGACGCTCGCCTTCCATTTTCACTTCCGTCTCCTGGGCTACCTCGACGTAGTGCACGCGTTCCAGCGCAATCGCCGCCAGCGCCGCGAATGCGTCCAGCAAGCCGCGCTGTTCGGGCGCCGCCGGCAGGCTTTGTTCCGGCAGGCGCAGCGCCAACACGCCGCGCGTGCGCATCGGCGCCACCAGCGGCAGGTAGACGTACTGGTTGCCGGGCAGCGTGCCGGTGCCGGCGCCGGCCGCGCTGGCGTGGTCGTAGGCCCACTGGGCGGCGGCCATGTCCAGGACGCTCAGCACCGGCATGCCGGCGCCAGGGGCCGGCAGCGCCAGGCGTCCGGCGGCATCCGGCAGCAGCACCGCGCCGCGCGCATCGAAGGTCCGCTCGGCGAAACGCAGGGTGATGTCGAACACCTGGTCGGTGAGCAGCGCGGGCTGCAGGGCGCGCGCGAATTCGTAAAGTGCGCGGGTGCGGGCTTCGCGCCCGACCGCGCCGGCGGCCTGCTCGCGCAGGGAGGCGGTCAGGCGCGCCGTGATCCAGCCGACCGCCAGCATCACCGCCAGCGCCACCGCATAACGGAATTCGCCCAGCCCGAAGCCCGGCGCATCGGCCGGATGCGCAGCCAGCACCAGTGCGCAGAAAGCGACCAGGCTCGCAGCGGCGGCCGGCGCCCGCCCCAGGCGGATGGCGACCAGCACCACGGCCAGCAGGAACAGCATCGCGACGTTCACGAGGTCCAGCAAGGGCAGCAGCGGCAGCCCCACTACAGCGGTGAGCAGGCTGATGCCGACGCCGGCAGCGACTTTCGCAAGCGGGCGTGCGCCGTTCGACGCTTGGCTGGGACGGAACATGGACATGCCGGCATGGTAAGCCATCCGCGCCCCACCTGGCGTAAACGCCGCGTAAAAATCGCCCGCAAACCGGCGACGTTTATGCGGCGTTTACATCCGGGCTGCCGGGCTTTACGACAATTTTCGCGGCCCGCGCCTATCGTGGCTGCCTGTTCCACGACACCAATCCACCATGCTATCGAACCTGCGCACCGCCCTCCTCGGCCGGCCCCTGGACCCGCTCAAGGCCGAGACCCGTCACTCCCTGACCCTGGCCGCCTTCCTGGCCTGGGTCGGCCTCGGCGCCGACGGCCTTTCTTCCTCTGCTTACGGCCCGGAAGAAGCCTTCAAAGCCCTCGGCCCGCATACCCATTTCGGGCTCTACCTGGCGCTGGCCACCGCCGTCACCGTCTTCATCATCGCCTTCGCCTACAACCAGGTGATCGAGCTGTTCCCGACAGGGGGCGGCGGCTACCGCATTGCCACCGTCCTGCTCGGACCGCACGCCGGCCTGGTCTCGGGCGCGGCGCTGGTCGTCGATTACGTGCTGACCGTGGCGATCTCCATCGCCAGCGGCACCGACGCCCTGTTCTCGATGCTGCCGCTGAGCTTCCAGCACTGGAAGCTGGGCACCGAGCTGGCGCTGGTGCTGCTGCTCCTGTGGCTGAACCTGCGCGGCGTGAAGGAATCGATCCGCATCCTGCTGCCGATCTTCCTCGGCTTCGTCGCCACCCACGCGCTGCTGATCGTCTACGGCATCGTCGCCAAAGCTTCCTTGACTCCGGCCCTGCTGCCGGATACCGTCACGGAGACGGCCGGCCTGGCGCGCGACACTTCGTGGTTCTTCACGCTGGCGCTGCTGCTGAAAGCCTATTCGCTGGGCGGCGGCACCTATACCGGCATCGAAGCGGTGTCGAACAACGTCAACTCGCTGGCCGAACCGCGCGTGCGCACCGGCCGCGCCACCATGTTCTATATGGCCTGCAGCCTGGCCTTCACCGCCGGCGGGATCATCCTGCTGTATTTGTTGTGGAATGCCGCGCCGAGCGCCGGCCAGACCCTGAACGCGGTCGCCTTCCGCTCCATCCTGGCGGACATCGGCCTGGACGGCCCGGCCGCCGCCATCGCCCTGGGCGCCACCCTGGCCTTCGAAGCCGGCCTGCTGCTGGTGGCCGCGAACACCGGCTTCCTGGGCGGTCCGGCGGTGCTGGCCAACATGGCGGCGGATTCCTGGGTGCCGCACCAGTTCCGCTACCTGTCGAGCCGCCTGGTGACCCAGAACGGGGTGCTGCTGATGGGCGCCGCCGCGGCAGCCGTCCTGCTGGCCAGTGCCGGCCGGGTCGAGCTGCTGGTGGTCCTGTACAGCATCAACGTGTTCCTGACCTTCAGCCTGTCGCTGCTGGGCCTGTGCCGCTACTGGATCCGCCATCGCAGCGAATCCGGCTGGCTGCGCCGCCTGCTGCTTTCGATGACCGGCCTGCTGGTCACCGGCAGCATCCTGCTCGTCACCGTGCTGGAAAAATTTACCGAGGGCGGCTGGGTCACCATCGTCCTGACCGGCATGGTGGTGGCGCTGTGCCTGGCCGTGCGTAGCCACTACCGCGCTACCCGCGCGCGCATCCAGGAAATCGATAAGGTGTTCGAAGGCCAGCCGCTCGGCCCCTGCGAGGATGCCGGCGCGGTCGACCAGCAGGCGCCGACCGCGGTGTTCATCGTCGGCGGCTCGCGCGGCGGTGGCCTGCACGCGCTGCTGTGGGTACAGCGCATGTTCCCCGGCCACTTCCGCAACGTCGTTTTCGTACGCAGCCGCACCGTGGACGCTCAGGCCTACGGCGGCGAAGGCGAGATCGAACGCCTGCGCGCATCAAGCACGCGCACGCTCGACGACTTCGTCGCCTTCTGCCGCAGCCACGGCATCCCGGCGACCTCGCGCCTGGCCTTCGGCACCGATCCGGTGGAGACGCTCACAAAAATGTGCCGCGAACTCAGCGCCGAATTCCCGCACGCCGTGTTCTTCACCAGCCGTCTCGTCTTCAAGGCCGACAACCTGTTCACCCGCCTGCTGCACAACCAGGCGGCCCTGGCGATCCAGCGCCGCCTGCATTTCGATGGCCTGCAGATGGTGATCCTGCCGATGAAGCTTTAGCTAAACAGCTTGGCCGCGGTCTTCGCCACCAGCTCGCCCTGGAAGCGCGCGCCGTCCAGTTCCAGCTGGCTGGGCTGGCGCTGGCCCTGGCCGCCGGCGATGGTGCTGGCGCCGTAGGGGCTGTTGCCGGTGATCTCGTCGAGCGTCATCTGGCCGGCGAAGCTGTAGGGCAGGCCGACCACCACCATCCCGAAGTGCAGCAGGTTGGTCAGGATCGAGAACTGGGTCGTCTCCTGGCCGCCGTGCTGGGTCGCGGTCGAGGTGAAGGCCGCGCCGACCTTGCCGGTCAAGGCGCCGCGCGCCCACAGGCCGCCGGTCTGGTCGAGGAAGGCCGCCATCTGCGAAGGCATGCGGCCGTAGCGGGTCGGCGCGCCGATGATGATGGCGTCGTAGTCCGGCAGTTCGTCGACGGTGGCGATCGGCGCCTGCTGGTCGAGCTTGAAGTGGGCCGGGCGCGCGATGTGCTCGGGCACCGTCTCGGGCACGCGCTTGACCTCGACCGTCGCGCCGGCATTGCGCGCGCCTTCCGCAACCGCCTGCGCCATCTGCTCGATGTGACCGTAGGTCGAGTAATACAACACCAGTACTTTCGCCATGCCGCTCTCCTTTTCGCTCTTGGGTGAATGCATTCGTGGAAGCCGCATGCTATCCCTTAGCGGCTGAACGGGGCGCGCGGCCAAAATTGCCGAGCGGACATGGATTGTTGCAAGTACAATATCACTGATGAAAGCCCGTTCCTACCTGATCCTGATGGCCGCCGCCATCCTGGTGCCTGTCGTCCTGGTGGCGTCGGTGGGCCTGTCCAGGCTTCTGGAATCGGAACGGGCGTCGCGCATCCGCAGCGTGCAGGAGACCGGGCGCGCCGGCGCCCTCGCCATCGACCGAGAAATCGCGGTGGCGGAAGCCTCGCTGCGCGGCATCGTCAACTCGGAAGCCCTGCGCCGCGGCGACTTCGCCCAGCTGCACCGCGAAGCCAGCGCCATGAACGCCACCACGCCCTGGTCCTGGACCCTGCTGATGCATGCCAGCGCCAAGCCGATGCTCAATACCCTGATCCCCTGGGGCGCGCCGCTGCCCGAGTATTCGGCGAAATGGGTGCAGGAGGTCTACGACGCCCAGAAGACGCGGGTGTCCGGCTATTTCATCGGCACGCTGGCGCGCCGGCCCACGGTCTCGATCGACGTGCCGGTACCGCGCACCTTCCACGAACCCTATGTGGTCAGCCAGATCTTCGACGCCCGCTATTTTGCGCGCGTCTTCGACGATCCTTCGATGGGCCGCGGCTGGGTCGTCACCATCTTCGATGCGAACGGCATCTCGATCGCCCGCAACCGCAATGCCGAGGAACTGGTCGGCAAGCCGGTGCGTCCCGAGCTGTACCAGGCCTCGCGGCGCCAGCCAAACGGCGTACTGCGCCACGCGACCCACGACGGCATCGACGTCTACAGCGTCTACACCCGCGCGCCCTTGAGCGGCTGGACCCTGGCGATCGGCGTGCCTGCGTCCGAGATCGAGGGAAAAGCGCGCACCGCGACCCTGTACGCGGCGCTGGCGCTGCTGGGCGTGCTGGGCCTGGCGATCGGGATCGCCATGTTCCTGGCCAAGCGCCTTTCGGTATCGCTGGACCAGGCGCGCGCGGCGGCGCTGGCGCTGGCCGGCGGCGCCGAGCCGCCCACAAGCTCGACCCGCGTCGCCGAAGTCGACATGCTGCTCGAGAGCCTGCGCCACACCAGCGCCGAGCTCACGCGCGAGCGCACGGCGCGCCAGCGCCTGCAGGACGAGCGAGAAGCCCTGCTGTGCAGCGAACAGGAGGCGCGGCGCCAGGCCGAAGCCCAGAGCAACGCCAAGGACGCCTTCCTCGCCATGCTCAGCCACGAACTGCGCAATCCGCTGGCGGCGATCGCCGGCGCGATGCAGGTGCTCGACCTGCCGGCCGTGAAGCCGGAACTGGCGGCGCATGCGCGCGACATCGGCCGGCGCCAGGTGCGCCACCTGACCCGCATCGTCGACGATCTGCTGGACGTGCGGCGCATCCTGTCGGGCAAGGTCAAGCTGCGGCGCGCCCCCGTCGACGCCGGCGCCCTGCTGCGCCAGTGCTGCGAGACGCGCCGTCTGGCCGACGCCGGCGCGCACGCCTGGGAGATCGAGGTCGGCGCCTTCCGGATCGAGGCCGACACGACGCGCCTGGAACAGATCTTCGACAACCTGCTGCACAACGCGATCAAGTACACGCCGAACGGCGGCACGATCACGGTGCGCGCCCACGAGGCCGGGCTCGATGCGGTGATCGAGGTGGCCGACAACGGGGTCGGCATCGACGCCGACACCCTGCCCCTCATCTTCGACGTGCTGGTGCAGGGGCCGACCGGGATCGACCGCGCACAGGGCGGCCTGGGCCTGGGCCTGGCGCTGGTGCGCGAACTCACCGCCCTGCATGGCGGCAGCGTCAAGGCCTACAGCGAAGGCGCAGGCAAGGGTTGCGTGTTCACGCTGTGTTTCCCGCTGGCGGAGGCCCCGGTGGAAACCGGCATGCCAGGTTAATCAAAACTTCCGCTCTCGGCGAATAAGACCACGATGTTCGCCGTGCGAAAATCCCACTATTTACGCTAACCCTACAAGTAAATAACTTGTGGATACGCTCGGTGACGTCTACGATTAAACGTATGCAAGCAGGCTCTATGTCGTCGGAGATTGTTTCACAACAATAGCATTTTGCGAATGTGAACGTTCAGGCGAGGTTAAAGTGAAAACCCCTTTCTTGTTATTGTTAACGGTGAGCGCAAGTTTTTGTACTCACGCAACTGCGCAAATATCAATTCCTGGTGTAAGTTGGCCCGAAGCAGGGATCCGAACTGATCCAGTGGAAATTCCCACGCCTAAAGCAGACATCGAAGGGGACCTCAGAAATCCTGGCCGAATCCCCGGAAACATCGTCCGGGAATTTCGCAACGCGGGCGCTGAACTAGACCGTTTAAGACGCGAGGCAAGTGTCGAAACGAATGCTCCAATTCTTGCAGCCTGGTTGCAACAGTCACGAAACAACGCTATTGGCGGAGCCTCACCAATCCCGATCCACATCCGCCAGCGTTTCACCGGCTTCTATGATGAAGACGTCTTGAGTCGAGCCAAGTACAAGGTCGGCGATACAGGCGCAGTCAATCTCGGCAATCTTGCCCTCACTTATGGAGACCGGTCTGCGATTGTTCTCGTCGATGTCATCGTGTTCGCAAACGCCTATGACATCCAAAACAATCTCGCCCTGTGGGCGCATGAGCTAATACAGCAATACCGGGACTGGGGCGTGCTCGATTTTGCCAAACGTTATCTGAGGAGCTGGAACGGCGTAGAAAACGAAGCAGAATCGATGGCATCAAGCTACCAGAACAGGACGAACCCGCCAATTGGACCATACAATGGCGGTCAAGTGGTGATACAACAGACGCCAGCATCCATTTGTGCGACTGCTTATGGATCGTGTTGGATGAGCATGGCGATTCCGCGTGGTGCGCAATGCTATTGCGCTTCGTATAACGGAACGTTCTGGGGGCAAGCTCGGTGATCGACGTTCAGTGCCCCACGACTGGAAAATTGCAGCACCCTTGAATCATCTAGCGCAATCAAAACACTTACACAAAATGAGCGTATATAACAGCGTCAGTTGACTGCTTCTCGACAACGATTACACCGTACATTTTGCATCCGGCCCTGTCCGCGGAATATCGAGGCAGCGACAAGTCAACTACATGAGGGTGAGTATGCCGTCGCGAGAAACAAGAGCGGTTCCGGCTGGTATCCTTTCCAATCTGTCGAGAAATCCGCCTACCTTAATTGACGCTCTCATCATTATTTTCATATCGGCCGCGCTGATTTTATTCCTGTTTTGGCTGGCGACCGTACTCGGAAATTTCCCCGTCCTGCAAACTCTGCCCGATTTCGTCGAGGGCGCGTTCAAGTCGATTTGGACCTCCGCAACATCGGCAACTGCCGGTATCGGGCTCGCCATTTATCGTGCCCTTACTTCGAAAAACAGGGAACGGCCTCATTATATTGGCTGGATTCTGATCACCTCGGGGGTACTAGTGGCGATTGTGTATGGTTTGGCTCGATGGCTAGGTGGGCAGGACTTCAGAACCATCGAGTTGCCATCCGACATACGCATGCTTTCCACCGATGTCAAGCTGCGCAGGCCGATTGCCTACCCGGCCCAGCCTTTCTATCTGATCAGTTATCCGCTTTTCGGCGTGCGCTACAGCCTCGAAGGGACTTATTCGATTGACGGAGACACGATCTCCGGCAAGATCACGCAGGGCCAGGCTGAGCTGAACCCGAATACGGCTCCCATGGACCCCGGTGCTGCACACCTGGTTTCAATATCGGTGAATCTGTGCTACGCACAGACGGTCAGGAATACTGAGGTCATACAGAACAGGCCGTCGCCAAACAATACGAATAACTCGATCGGAATGGATGTGCAGCTCATTTCGGGAACGCTGAAGAAAATCCCGGGTTTCAATTTCCGCATCAATTTGCCGAAAGGCGTCATTTCAGACCGAATATGGCTCTGCAGCCAGCTCTTCAATAAATTTGGGGCATCGTTCCCGAGCTACCAGACCGACAAGTTTGTCAACCCTGTGTCGGGTGTCAATTCGGTGCCGCCAGTGTGGGACGATTGGCGAAGCACCAGCCCGATTGGTTGGCCTCCCCCTTCACTTCCTTGTCCTTGCGTCGGCATCCGGTATGGCGAGGCTCCGAAAGCACCGCAGGTCAAGCTTGGCGATGATGCGTTTATCGACGTTAAAAACGACTGTGTGGGCCCCATCACGAGTGTCGCATTCAGGTTTCTAAAGCCGGATATCAAGCAATCCGAAATGTTCAAAAATCAGCTGTTCACGGAGTATGCGAAGACGACTCTCAAGCCTGACGAAAGCGTGCGCTACTCTTTAGCAGGGTTTTATGGCGGTGGAGGGGTCATAACCGCGTGCAGTAAATAAGGCACAAAGTTGTCGTGCGTGGGCTGCTGTTCACGTATCGCACTCGATCGCGGGTTTGCACAAACCTTCGAAGTCCTCCCCCAACTGACGCTCATTCTGAACCCCCGCCTGCGCGGGAATGACGAATACGGTCGACGAGGACGTCCGGCGCCTCCTCGATATCCAGCACCATCCCCTCTTCATCCGCCTCCAGCGGCTCGAGGTCGCGCAGCTGGCTGTCCAGCAGCGACAGCGGCATGAAGTGCCCCGGCCGCGCGCCCATGCGGGCCGCGAGCGTCTCGCGCGTGCCGCTCAGGTGCACGAAGACCAGGGCGCAGCCAGCGCTGCGCAGGATGTCGCGGTAAGCACGCTTCAGCGCCGAACAGGCCAGCACCACGCCGCGGCCCTCGGCGCAGGCGCGCGCCAGTTCGGCAACCAGCTGGCGCAGCCAGCCTTCGCGGTCGGCGTCCGTGAGCGCGATCCCGGCCGACATTTTGACCACGTTGGCGGCCGGATGGAAGCGGTCCCCTTCGATGAAATCCACGCCCAGCGCCTGCGCCAGGCGCGCGCCGATCTCGCTCTTGCCGCAACCGCTGACACCCATCACGACCCAGGCCCGCATTCCGCTGCCGCTCATGTGCTTTCCCGTTCGCGCAGGGTAAAGCCGAGGTCGATGCGGCGCGCCCTCGGCACCTTGCCGGCGATGGTCTCGAGCAGCAGCGAGGCCGCCTGGTAGCCGACCTGGTAGCGCGGGGTATCGACCGTGGTCAGCGAGGGCACCATCAGGCTGGACGCGGGCAGGTCGTTGAAGCCGGCCACCGCGACCCGTCCCGGCACCGGAATGCCGGCGCGCTGGCAGTGGAAGATGGCGCCATGGGCGAGGTCGTCGTTGCAGAAGAAGACCGCGTCGCAGTCCGGGGTCTCGGCCAGCACGCGCTGCATGAGCGCCGCGCCCAGCGCCACGGTCGAGGGTGCGGGCGTCATGATTTCCAGGCTCGCGTCGAACAGGCCGGCATCCAGCATCGCCGTGCGCCAGCCGTCGGCGCGGCGCAGCGTGCGCTCGTCGAGCTGGGCGCCGACGAAGGCGATGCGGCGGTAGCCCTTGCCGAGCAGGTGGCGGGTCAGGGCCATGCCGGCCTCGAACTGGGAAAAGCCGACCGACAGCGTGGAAGGCGTCTCCGCCAGGTCCATCATCGCCACCACCGGCACGCGCAGGTTCTCGAGCATGCCGGCGACCTCGGGACTGTGGCTCAGGCCCGGCAGCAGGATGCCGTCCGGGTCCGACTGCAGGTAGGTGCGCAGCAGCTTTTCTTCCTCGGCGTCCGAGTAATGCGTATTGCCGATCAGGAGCTGGTACTGGCTGGCCTCGACGGCATCCTGAATCCCGTCCAGCACCGCGGTGAAGACCGCATTCGACAGCGAAGGCACCAGCGCCACGATCACGCGCGAACGGTTCGAGGCCAGCGCGCGCGCCGCCCGGTTCGGCACGTAGCCGAGCGCCAGCACGGCCTGCTCGACCTTGGCGCGGGTCGCTTCCGACACCAGCTGCGGCTGGCTGAGGGTGCGCGAGGCGGTCATGGTCGACACCCCCGCGGCCTGCGCGACCTCTTCCAGCGTCGCCCGTCCCGTGCCCCGTCCCCTGCCCGATTGACTTCTACTCATCTGCCTCTCATCGAATGATCCCCGCTGCGGATTGCGCGATAGCTGTCTATTTTATCAATACGGTGTCCGAACGCTCCTACATTGCCTCTTCCTCTTTTCCGATTGTCGCTATCGGTGAGGGGGCTACCATGAAGTTTTCGGTACAAAGAAGGAGGGTCGGATGCCAAGTAACCAGGAATACAAAGGCAAAGGCACGAAGGGCCGCAACTACGATGAATTGAGCGGCGTCGGCACCAGCAGCGCCGGCAAGACCAGCACCACTGGCAACCTCAACGACGGCGGCCGCGATGGCGGCATCGGAACGCCCGATCTCGCCGACTCGGGCAACCTGCAATCGGCCAACGCCGGCCAGCCTGGCGGTACCCCTGCCCAGGGCAACTCCCAGCGCGGTCAGGCCAATCCAGGTAACAGTCAGCAAGGAGGAAACGAAAATCTGCAACAGGGCAAGCAAGAGAAGTAGGCTTTACTTCCTATAGCGGCGGGTGCAACGCCCGCCGCGCAGTTTCTGAACTGTCGCTGGATTGTCACATCCCCGCCCCGGTGGCTGGATGTTTCCGTACGGAATGTTTATACTCGGGACGCGTGTCTTACCCAGCATGCATTCCCCGACCTCCGCAGTACCTCCCGCTGCCCGAAGAAGACCCACCATGAACGCGCCTGCCCCCATGTCATTGGCTGCCCTCGCCGCGGGCCCGCAATTGCTCGAAGAGCTGCAGCGTTCGCGCGCGCGGATGAACGCCATATTGGAGAGCATCGGCGACGCCTGCTTCGCGGTGGACCGCGACTGGCGCGTGATCTATGCGAACGGCAAGGCCGCCAGCTTCGTCGGCGTCGAACTCGCCCCCAGCATCGGCCGGCACCTGCTGGATGTTGCGCCGGACCTGGCCGGTTCGGAACTGCTGGCGCGCTACCGGGACTGCATGCGGACCGGCGAGCCGGCCGTGGTGGAAACGTGGTGGGAACCCAACGGCACCTGGCTCGAAGTCCGCGCATACCCGACCCCCGACGGCCTGTCGGTCTACTTCCACGACATCACCGAGAAGCGCCTGGCCGAGCAGGCGCTGCGCAAGAGCGAGCAGCGCTTCCGCAACCTGTTCCAGGAGGCCGGCGACAGCATCCTGATCGCCGACCGCGAGCTGCGCATCGTCGCCGCCAACGGCCGCGCCTGCGCGAATTTCGGCTACCGCGAGGACGAGCTGGTCGGCATGTCGGCACGCGCCATCGACAGCAACTTCCAGTACGGCTCGCAGCTGCTGGAGACGCTGCGCCAGGGCCAGACCCAGCTGCTGCGCATCGTCAAGCGGCGCAAGGACGGCAGCACCTTTCCGGCCGAAGTCCACGTCTCGCGCTTCGAGGACAACGGCCAGGAGTTCTTTCAGGCGATCATCCGCGACCTGACCGAACGCGAGGATGCCGAACGCCAGCTGCGCGACAGCGAGCAGCGCTTCCGCGAAGTCATCGAGATGACCCCGGCCGGCTATGTGCTGGCCAGCGCCGACGGCCTGATCCTCGACGTCAATCCGGCCCTGTGCACGCTGTCGGGCCGCGCCCGCGAACACCTGGTGGGCTCGCGCCTGGCGCGCCTGTTCGCGGTCTTCCCCTGGGACGGCCTGGAGCAGGACCAGCTGCGTTGCGGTTCGGTACAGGGCGCCGAGGCGGTCCTGCGCCATGCCGAGGGCCACCTGCTGCACGTGCTGTTCAACGGCAGCGTGCGCCGCGGCGCCGGCGGCGAAGTCGAATCGATCACCGGCCTGATGACCGACATCACCGGCCGCAAGCAAGCCGAAAGCCGGCTGCAGGAACTGGCCACCCACGACACCCTGACCGGGCTGCCGAACCGCGCGCTGCTGCACGAGCGCCTGCAGCGCATGCTCGACGACTGCGCCCCGGAGCGTTCGGTGGCGGTGATGTTCCTCGACCTCGACCGCTTCAAGGAAGTCAACGACTCCTTCGGCCACGAGCATGGCGACGTGCTGCTGTGCGAAGTGGCGGCGCGCCTGCGCAAGGTGCTGCGCCCGGCGGACGTGGTGGCGCGCCTGGGCGGCGACGAATTCGTGGTGGCCGCCGGGTGCGGCGGCAGCGCCGGCGGACCGGGCGCCGCCGCGGCCATCGCCGCCAAGCTGCTGGAAGTGCTGACGCTGCCGGTCACGGTCGGCGCGCAGGACGTGGTAGTCGGCGCCTCGATCGGCATCAGCATGTACCCACGCGACGCCGCCACGCGCGAACTGCTGTTCCAGACCGCCGACACCGCGATGTACCGCGCCAAGGCCGAGGGCCGCAACCGCTACCGCTTCTTCGAGGCGGAGATGACGGTGGCGGCGCGCGCCCGCATGGCGCTCGAACTGTCGCTGCGGCCGGCGCTGGCGCGCGAGGAGTTCGAGCTGCATTACCAGCCGCGCGTCGACCTGCGCAGCATGGCAATCGTCGGCATGGAAGCGCTGATCCGCTGGCGCCATCCGCAGCAGGGCATGGTGCCGCCGCAGCAGTTCATCGCCATCGCCGAGGAGACTGGCCTCATCAATCCGATCGGACGCTGGGTGCTGCGCGAAGCCTGCCGCCAGACGCGCCGCCTGATCGATGAGTTCGGCCGCCCGATCCGGGTCTCGGTCAACGTCTCGGCGCGCCAGCTGTCTCAGCCCGGGTTCGTCGACGAGGTGCGCGCGGCGCTCGCCGACGCCGGCCTGGCGCCCAGCGCGCTGGAACTCGAGCTGACCGAAAGCGCCCTGATCGAAGACCTTGAACGCACCGCCGCCATGCTGGGCGAGCTGCAGGCGCTCGGCGTGAAACTCGCGGTCGACGACTTCGGCACCGGCTATTCGGGCCTGGCCTACCTGCGCCGGCTGCCGATCGACGTGCTCAAGCTGGACCGCTCCTTCGTGCTGCAGGACGACGGCCGCATCAGCGCCTTCGACTTCGTGAAGGCCTTCGTCGACATGGCGCACGCGCTGCACCTGTCGGTGGTGGCGGAAGGCGTGGAGACGACCGAGGTGCTGGACTTCCTGCGCGCGGCGTCCTGCGACGAGGCCCAGGGCTATCTGCTGGGCCGGCCGCTGCCGCTGCCCGAACTGCGCAAGTTACTGGGCGGCTGACCAGAAGCCCATCGCCGCCCTGGCGCCGGCCTTGTCGCCGGCTTTGTCGTCAACCTGCTCGCCGGGCGCCTGCTCGAGCGGGTCCGCCACCAGCAGCGCCAGCCTGCCCTCCAGGGCCTCGAAGCGCAGCGGCAGCTCGAGCTTGCAGACCTCGCCGTCGGCCGCCACCTTGATCTTGCGGCGGCCGGACAGCAGCGGCGCGCGGATCGTCATGCTGCGGAAGGCGAAGGCGGTCACGTCCTCGGCGTCGCCCAGGCGCCCGAGCGCGCCGCGCAGCAGCAGTCCCAGCATCCGCAATTTGCCGACCGGCCGCGGCGCGATCGCCGCCAGCCTGCCCTCCTCGACCGCGTGATCCAGCGGCTGCATGCCGACCTGCTCCATCTGCAGGCGGTTGTTGCCGACGAAGAGCGTGGGCGTGCGCAGGCGGTGGGTCTTGCCGTCCAGTTCGAGTTCGATACGGAGATTGCGGTGCCGGCCCAGCGCGGTCTTCAGCGCCGAGATCAGGGCCACCACGCGGCTGCGGCCGTACTGCTGCTTGTCGTGTTCGCGTTCTTCGAGCAGGCGCGGATACAGGCCGACGCTGGCATTCACCAGGAAGCTGCGCTCGTTGACCTTGCCGATCTGTACGTGGCGCACGCGGGCGCGCAGCAGCGCCTGCACGGCCTCGCGCAGGTCTTCGGGAATGCCGTGGGTGCGGCCGAAATAATTGAAGGTACCTTGCGGCAGCACGGCGAACACGCAGCCGTGGCGCACCGCTTCGTGCGCGACTGCGTTGAGGGTGCCGTCGCCGCCGGCTGCGACCAGGATCGCGCCGTCGGCGGCGGCGCGGGCAGCGACCTCGGCGGCGGTATCGGGCATGCGTGCGCCTTCGTGCACCACCTCGATCTCGCAGCGGCGGCCGGCGCTTTCCAACACCTCGCGGATGGTGCTGCAGCGCAGCTCGGTATCGGTACGGCCCGAGCCGGCGTTCAGTACGACATAAAACGGCGCGTCGGGCCGGGGATCCTGCATGACCATCGTGCTGTTCTCCTGCTTCACATTTTCTTCACAGGATAGCAGCTCGGGATCACGCGGGTCGCATGCTTAGTCGACCGCTACTTGGTCACGGCAATCTGGGTGCGGTGGCCGCCCTTGAAGGTGTACAGGGTGATGGTGCCGTCCTGGATGTCGCCGTGCGGGTCGAAGGCGATGTTGCCGGTCACGCCCTTGTAGCGGATCTTCGCCAGCGTCGGCAGGTACTTGGCGGGCGCCGAACTGCCGGCCTTGTTCATCGCCTCGGCCAGGAGCAGGGTTGCGTCATACGAGTACGGCGCGATGATCTGGACGTCGATGCCGAAGCGCTTCTTGTAATCCGCGCGGAACTTGTCCATGCCGGCCTTGCCGGCTTCCTCGACGCCGCCCGCTTCCGCGCACACGACCTGGCCGTCGGCCATGGTGCCGCCGGAGAGCTTGTGCATCTCGTCGGAGCAGATGCCGTCGCCGCCCATCATCTTGACGTTCAGGCCGAGCTGCTTCATCTGGCGCAGCATCGGGCCGGCCACCGCGTTCATGCCGCCGAAGAAGACGAGGTCGGGGTTGCTGGCGCGGATGCGGGTCAGGATGGCCGAGAAATCGGTCGCCTTGTCGTTGGTGAACTCTTTGGCCACCACGTTCACGTTCTGCTGGCGCAGGCCGTTGACGAATTCGGTCACCAGGCCCTGGCCGTAGGCGGTGCGGTCGTCGATCACGGCGACGCGCTTGGCGCCGATGGTCTTGACGGCGTAGCGGCCCAGCGCGCGGCCGAGCTGGATGTCGTTGGCGACCACGCGGAAAGTGGTGTTGAAGCCCTGCTTGGTGTACGCCGGATTGGTCGAGGACGCGGTGATCTGCGGGATGCCGGCATCGTAGTAGATCTTCGAGGCTGGAATGGTGGTGCCCGAGGTCTCGTGGCCGATCACGCCGTTGACCTTGGCGTCGGCCAGTTTCTGCGCCGCGGCGGTGGCCTGCTTCGGCTCGCCGGCGTCGTCTTCCGGCGCCAGCACCCATTTGACCTTGCGGCCGCCGATGGTCGCACCGCGCGCGTTCAGCGCCTCGATCGCCATGCGCACGCCGTTTTCGCTGTCCTTGCCGAAGTGCGCCACCGGTCCGGTCATGGCTGCCACGTGGCCGATGCGGACGACTTCCTGGCTCGATGCCAGGCCGGCGGCCGACAGCGCGGCCAGGACGAACACAGTCTTCTTCATTACATCCTCGTCTATACAGGTGATTCTTTATATCAAAAACGATATGTTACAGCGGATAGTTGTCGCCATCAAGTATTCCTGAGTGGCAATGCCGTTTTCAGGCACAATGCGGGGCATGCCTGCGTTATCAAATATTCCGCCCTTGCCTGCGCTGTCTGCCGCGACCCTTCTGCGGGCCCTGTTCAAGCGGTCAGCGGCGCCTCGCACAGCCCAACCTCCGATAACGCAGTACCTGCTGGCAGGGCTCGATGCCGGGCAGGTGGCGCGCTACCGGGCCGCGTTCGGCTTCGAAGGCAGTCATGTTCCGCTCACCTACTGCTACCTGCTGGCCCAGCGCGCCCATCTGGCGACCATGCTGGACGCCGCCTTCCCGTTCCGCCTGGTCGGCGGGATCCACGTCGACAACCTGCTGCGCGCCGGCAGCCAGCCGCTGGCGGACCGCCCGCTCATGCTTGCGACCAAGGTCCGGATCGCGCCGCCCCTCGAGAACGGCGCCGTGCACGCGGCGCTGGAGACCGAGGCGACGCAGGACGGCCGGCTGGTGTTCGCCTGCCGCAGCACCTATCTGGTGGTGCGCGGGCGGCGCAGCGGCGGCGCGCGGCCGGCGCCCGCACCGGCGCCCGGCCCGGCCGTCATCGCCGGCTGGCAGCTTGCGCACGGGGACGGCCGCGCCTATGCCGGACTGTCCGGCGACTGGAACCCAATCCACCTGTGGCGCTGGTCGGCGCGGCTGATGGGCTTGCAGGCGCCGATCATCCACGGCATGCACACGCTGGGACGGGTCTGCGCCGAACTGGAACGCGCCGGCGGGCGGCCGCTGTCCATGCTGGACGGGCGCTTCCGCGCACCGGTGGCGCTCGGCAGCGCGGTGACGCTGGCGGCCGATCTCGCGCAGAGCCGCTACACGGTCGGACTCGGCGAGCGCATCGCCGTCGAGGGCGAGTTTGCGTTTGATACAGCTCAAGTCATGCAAGGCGCATATTCGCGATCCTGAATGCGCCGCCAGCAGGCGGCCATTCACGGAGGAGCGGCCATGTACAAACGCATCCTGGCGCCGAGCGACGGCTCCGAAGCTTCGCAGCGCGCCATCCTGGCAGCCGTCGATTTTGCCCGCGAGACCGGCGCCGAACTGATCGGCCTCACCGTCACGCCCGAGTTCCACGTGCTCAGCACGAACAGCGCCGTCATCGAAGACACGCCGGAGCAGTTTGCCGCGAACAGCGCGGCGCGCGCCCGCCGCATCCTCGCCCAGGTCGAGAACGCCGCCACCGAAGCCGGCGTGCCCTGCCGCAGCGAGCACGCCATCGACGACGATCCCTGGGCCGCCATCGTCGGCGCTGCCGAACGCCTCGGCTGCGACCTGATCGTCATGGCTTCGCACGGCCGCCGCGGACTCAAGGGCCTGCTGCTCGGCAGCGAGACCCAGAAAGTGCTGGTGCACAGCACGGTCCCGGTGCTGGTGCATCGCTGAACGGCGTCCCGTCCGCCATGTACCAGCGCATCCTCGTTCCCACCGACGGCACTGAGCTGTGCAGCGCCGCCCTCACGGCCGCCCTCGACCTGGCGCAGGCAGGCGGCGGCGCCATCGTCGGCCTGCATGCCGGGCCGCCCGACCGTCTGGGCCCGCTGGCAGAGGATGACGCCGTCCGCGCCGCCTGGCTCGCCGAACGCGAACAGACCGGCGCCGACGCCCTGGCCTGGATTGCGCGCCGCGCCGCCGAAGCCGGCGTGCGCTGCGAAACCATCCTGGTCCACCACGAGAGCCCGGCCGCCGCCATCGTCGGCGCCGCGCGCGACCGACTGTGCGACCTGATCGTGATGGCTACGCACGGCCACGGCAGCCTGCGCCAGCGCCTGCTCGGCAGCGAGGTGCAAAAGGTGCTGGAGACGTGTGCGATACCGGTATTGGTAGTGCGCGGACCTTCGAACGGCAGCGGCTAGGCGCTCAGCGCAGCTCAGCTCAGTCGAGCCCTAGCCAGCGGCGGTAAGCCGCGTAATGGTGCACCACATAGCCGCCGAAGGAGCGCATCCGTCCCACGCTGCGCGAGGTCGCCGCCAGCTCGCGCTCGAGGTCGGCCTCGCCCAGGTGGTGGAAGGAGACTTTCTTCAGCGCGTTCGGCATGGTCTCGATGCCGATCATGACCGGGCGGCCAATGGATTCGCCGTAAGCCAGTTCGTCCATCGCATGGCTGACCAGGCCGTCGCCGCCGTCAGCGTGGTCGCGGTAGTCCATCAGCGCCACGAAATCGTAGATGTCCTGCACGTGCTGGCTGACCGGCTTGCGCTGGCCCTTCCACTCGAGCTGGATGCCGTCCAGCCAGAACGGGATCGCGGGGCCCATCGGCAGGTCCTGGCCGGATTCGCGCTTCACCCGCATCAGTGCATCCGACATCTCGACGAAGTTCGCCAGCAGTTCCATCTTGCGGGTCGACCACTCGGCCAGGATGTGCGGCTCGATGTCGAGGTTGATGCCGTCGAAGCGTTCTTCGGGCGCCGCGGCCTTGTTGTAGTCGAGGACGCGTTTGAGCATGGCCACGGCGTCGTCGCGGTGGCGCGGCAGCACGTAGCGCTCGGTGTTCAGGTAGCCGGAACCCAGCAGCGCATACACCTTCAGGCCGGACGCATGCATGCGGCGCAGCAGGCGGCGGTAGCGCTCGGGCTGGGACGCGATCAGGTTGCGGCCCCGGTAAGCATCCGCATACAGGTACATGGTGCCGATCGACTTGGCCTTCAGGAAGGCGATGCCCTGGGCTGCCGCGCCTTCGCTGTCCAGCATGGCGTAGGACTCGCCTTCCCAGGTCCAGATCGCGCGCGGGCCTGCGGGTTCGGCAGCCTGCGCGGCGCCCGTGGCCAGCAGCGCGGCCAGGACGATGCTTCGGACTGCACGCGTCACAGCTTCATCTCCACGTGGTACTGGCCGATGCCGACCGAGCGCCCGGTCTCCGGATGCGAGGGGATCACGGACACGAAATACGTCCCGTGCGGCAGCTTGCCGAGTCTGGCCGGCAGCGCTACCTTCAGTGCGGCGCCCGGCTCCAGGGTCTGCAGCTCGCCGGCGCTTTCCGTGATTTCGAGACCGCCGGCATCGCTGATCACCAGCAGCGGCACGAAGGGACGCGAGTTGGCAGTGGACTCGTTGCGCACGGTCGCCTCGACCATCATGGCGCCATCCGGTCCCGGCGCGGCCGCGCGGTGCACGCCCGAGACGCCGATCCCGCCTTCGGCCGCCAGCGCCACGCTGCGCAGCTTGCGGGACTCGGCGCGATAAGGCGCCAGCGCCGTCATGCTGGCCGGCGGCGCCAGCGCGGGCGCGCGCGCGGCCACGCCGTTCGCCTGCAGGAAGGCCTGGAACTGGGCGCGCGCCGTGGCCAGCGCCTTGTTGTCCGGGGCGCGGTCGGTCCGCAGGCCGTCGGCCAGCGCATACAACCGGCCCTGGGCCAGGTAGACCGAACCCGAGACAAAGTCGCTCAGCTCCGTCTTGGTCTGCTTCAGCGGGATCACGTGCAGGTTGCGGAAGCTGGTGTCGAGATCCAGGCCGGTGCCCAGCCAGGTGACCTCCGCCGGCGACTGCAGCCCGTAGCCGTTCGAGAGCCAGGCCAGCAGCGAAGGCGCGATGTCGAACTGCGAGGACACCGCCTTGACGGCGCGCGGCGCCTTCAGCATCGGCGAATACACGATCAGCGGCACGTGGTAGCGCTCGATGCGCGTGTCCATCGGCAGCTCCGGCAGGCGGTGGTCGCCGGTGATGATGAAGATGGTGTTGTCGAAGCCCGGCAGCTTGGCCGCGCCCTCGAAGTAGCGGCGCAGCGCATCGTCGGTGTAGAGGATGCTGGCGAAGATCTCGCGCTGGGCCGCATAGCCCGGATTGGCGTTGCCGGCGATGCCCAGCTGGGCCAGGCGCTGCCCGACCTTCTCCATGTAGCGCGGCTTGTCCGGGAAGGTGAAGGGGTCGTGCATGCTGGTGGTCTGGATGATCGAGACCGTGGACTTGCGCGCATCCTTGTCCTGGGCCTGGGCCTGGCGGCGCAGCGCCATCTCGACCAGCTCGCCGTCGGCATAGCCCCACTCGTTGCTGCGGCGGGCCGGCGGGCCGTAATCGCGCTCGCTGACGAAATTGTCGACGCCTTCCTGGCGCAGGTACAGGCCTTCGTTGTCGAAGTCGAGATTCGAGCCGCTGTAGAAGTTCAAGCGGTAGCCTTGGGCTTTCAGGACGCTGAGCAGCGAGGCATGGCGCGGCATCTTGTCGCCCAGCGCGGCCAGGCCGTTGTCGCCGAAAGGCAGCGAACCAAACACGGTGGTCAGCACGCCGAAGGTGCGGCCCTGGCCGGACAGGAAGTTTTCGAAGTAGAGGCTGCGGCCGGCCAGCTCGTCGAGGAAGGGCGTGAAGCTGCCCAGGCGCGCGCCGGGGCCGGAAAAATTGCGGCCCAGGCCTTCGACGATGATGAAGACCAGGTTGGGCGGCGTCGCGGATGGGCGCGCGAGCAGCGGCCCGAGGGTATCCGGGGTGCGCTCGGGATGCACGAAGGGATAGCGCGGGTCCTTGCCGGACCAGGGCAGCTCGCCCGCGCCCGGCTCCTGGGCGTCGGCGCCGCTTGGCCCGGCCAGGTGGGCCAGGTTGCGGTCTGCAAAATACGCCATCTTGTTGCGCAGGTAGTCGACCGTCGCCTCGCTCTGGGCGTTGGGCGGCGCGAAGTGATCGGGCAGGCAGGCGAAGGCCAGCAGGCTGGCGGCGCCCGCAGCCAAGGTGCGACGCGCACCGGCGCGCGGCCACCATGCATGTTTGCAGATGTTCAGCACGATCCACAGCGCGGCCAGCGCGAACAGGAGCGAGACGACCAGCGGCGGATCGACGCGCCAGCCGCCGGCGACCGTGGTCGCCACCTCCGCGCGGGTATAGCCGAACAAATCGGCGCCCAGCGGCACGCCCGCAATCCACTGGTATTGCAGCAGGCCGGCTTCGAAGACCAGCAGCAGCGACCACGCCAGGCCGAGCAGCGCCATGCGCCAGCGCCGCGCCGGCGCCAAGGCGAGCAGCGGCGCGCCCAGCACGAACACGAAGCCATAGCGCAGCAAGGACAGCAGATCGTTCGCCAGCGCCGGTCCGAACATGGTCGAGACCTTGATCTCGCCGCCGGCCACGTGCCAGGTTTCCAGCACGCGCAGGCATAGCCAGGCCAGCATCAGGGCCGGCAGGCAGCTCAGCATGTCGCCGAGGGCGGTGGCGAGCGCACGGCGCACCGGGCCGAGTTCCTTGACCGGCGCCGCGGGCTTCTCGGCGACGGCTACCATCGGCGGTACAGCGCGAACGAGAGCCCGCGCTCCTTTCCGGCGCCTGCGCCGCCCGCCTTCGAGAAGCTGGCGCCGATCTTGCCGCCCCACCGCGCGTTCAAGTAATGCACCCAGGCCAGGCCGCCGCCGCCCGAGCGGGCGCGCCCGCCGACCAGGCTGAGAGGGTCGTCGCTGCGGCCGCTGTTGACCGTCAGTTCGAGGTAGTTGTCGGCGTCGCCGGTGTAGTACCAGCGTGCCAGCAGGCGCGCACCCAGGCTGTGCGAGCCTTGCGAGACGATGTTCTGGTGGCGCAGCTGGACGTAGAAATTGCCGGTGTATTTGGCGATGCTGACGCCGTAGATGTTCACGCGCGAATCGAAGCCCAGCACGTCGTCGCTGAGCGAGGCTTCCCAGCCCTTGCCGAGCGCCTGCCAGACTTCGAGGCGGCCGCTGTTGGCCGGGAACAGGCGGCTGGTGGCCGAGTGCTGGTAACGCAGGTTCGCATACGCGCCCTCCCACAGGCCGGCATAGCCGTCCAGCGCCCAGGCGTAATCGTGCTGGCCGAAGCGATGTGCGCGCAGGGTCTCGAAGCCCAGCGAGCCGGCTTTCATGTAGCGGCGCACGCTGGCGGTCTGGTCGTTCCAACGCGGGCCCGCGCCGACATCCGTCCAGCTCGAGGACAAACCGGCGCCCCAGGTATAGCCGGCCGCATTCACGGCATCCGGCGTGCCCGCCGACGGGATGGTGGGACGCGGCAGCAGGTCGGCCATCAGGCCGTCGATCTCGCCGGCGTCGCCGCCCAGCGTGCGTGCGCGTTCGAGGTCGGCGCGCGCCTGTGCGGCGTGGCCGAGGGCGCGGTGGGCGCGGGCGCGCGCCACCAGCGCGGCCGGATCGTTCGGACGCAGGGTGACCACGTGCTCGTAAGCCTCGAGCGCCTTGGCCGGCTGTTCGCTCCAGCGATAGGTGTTGCCCAGCGCTTCCCAGACGTCCGCATAGCCGGGCGACGCCTTGGCGGCCGCACCCAGGTCGGCCTCGGCTTCGCGCCAGCGGCCAAGACGCGCGTAGACGATGCCGCGGCCGAGCAGCACGTCGGCGTTGCCCGGGGAACGGCTCAGCAGCGCCGAATAGGCGGCCAGCGCCAGCTCGGGCTGGCCGTTGTTGGCGAGCGTGCGCGCGTTCGCGTACTGGTCGTCGAAGGACGGGGCGCTGGGCGGCTGGACCTGGGCGGGCGGATTGGACGGAAGCTGGAAGTCGATGGGCATGTGGGAGAAAACGGGGCTGAGGACGCAGGCCAAACTGTGCCAAACTGGATCTATTGCGTCAAGGAAAGTACCCCTTGCCACGCCCTTCTGTCGCGCAAAACCCTCAAATTTCCCGACCATGCACCGTCGATGCTGCCAGCCTGACCACATGGCCTCCCTCTGCAGCCATGGATGGGCGGCGCGGCCGTCAGGCGCTACACTAGCGGGATGAAGATTGCCGTCCTGCTCACCCGGCACCGGCGCCTGCTGGCGCTGTGCGGGCTGTCCGCCTGCGCTCACCTGCTGATGCTGGAACTGGTCGCCCAGCGCGCCGGCGCGCCCGCGTCCGCGCCGCCGGTTGGCGAGGCATTGCGCTTGCGGTTGACACCCGCGGCTACTGCGTCGCCTGTCGAACCGTCCGCCCCACCGCCCGACGCGCCGCAGCCCGTGCAGCAGAACGAGACCGGGGACCGTACCGACGTCGTACCGCCCCCGCTTGCCCTTGTCGCGACGCCCGCGCCGTCGGCTGCGCCGCCCTCTTCCGCACCCGTCTCCGCGGCCGCCGCGCCGGCGCCGGAAGGCATCCCGCTGATGCAGATGCCGAGCCGCTACCGGGTCCGCATGCCGGAGCCGGTGCATCTGTCTTATGCCCTTACCCGCCAACGGCCCGGCGCCGCGCCGCAGGCTGCCGGCAGCGCGACCCTCGACTGGCGCAACGACGGCGAGCGCTACGCCCTCAGCCTGGACGGCGTGCTGGGCGCACTGCGCAGCGAAGGCGGCAGCAGCGACGCCGGCATCGCGCCGCGCTTCGCACAGCAGCAGCCGGACGCGGTCGGCGCCCAGGACCGCGCCTCGGTGCTGATGCAGCTGGCCGGCATCGGCCTGGCCGAGCCCGACCAGATCCGCGGCCAGGTGCAGAACGAGATACGGATCATGGTGGCGGGCGCGGACGGCGCGGCGATCGCGCGCTATCAGGTGATGGGACAGGAGCAGCTGCAGACCGCGCTGGGTGCGATTGAGGCGTGGCGCCTGGCCCAGGTGGCACCTGCCGGCCAGGAGCGGATCGAAGTCTGGCTGGCGCCCGAGCACGGCTGGCTGCCGGTGCAGATCCGCCTGGCCCGCGCCGACGGCAGCAGCGCGACTCAGACGCTGACCCGGATCGAGCCCGGCGCGCCCAAGTAAAGCTTAATCCCTTACGCGGCGCCAGCCGGCGCGGCGCGCCTCTTCGCTGGCCGCCGGCGGCAGGCGTTCCGACACCGTGCCGCCGTCGGCGGTCGTGGCCACCAGCTTCAGCGTGCCGTTCGGCAGGCGCACGATGATGAAGCCCACCGCTGCCGCATTGCTGGACAGGGTGCGGCCGGCCATCGCGCCGAGCGAAGTGTCGATCACCACCTGTTCGCCGGTGCAGACGTCCAGCTGGTACAGGTTGCTGGTGCCGCCCACCGAGCAGTCCGAGGACGACGTCGGCAGGTTGGTCACGACGTTCAGGGTGCCGGCCACCACCTTCGGATCGAGGTTGACGCGCTCGCCGGTGTTCTGGTCGAGGTCGAAATACCAGCCGGCCTGGGTCGACAGGTCGATGGTGCCGCCGCTCATCGTGTAGATGTAGCTGTTGCCGATGTCGACCTTGGCCAGGCGCTGGCGCGGCATATTCGTCGCGTTGCGCCACTGGGTCGGCGTGATCGCGCTGCCGCTGTCCTTCAGCACATACACGCTCTGGACGTCGGTGGTGCCGATGTCGACCAGGTCCAGCAGGCGTCCGGTGCCGTAGATGACCATCGTGGCCGCACCCGGCGTGCTGCCGGTCGCGGTGTTGACCCGGCACATGGTGACTTCCGGACGCGAGGTCACCGGCTGCCTGACGCCGGCATCGCCCATCTGCAGTACCTGCGGCGCACCCTGCGCCGTGAAGTCGAAGCGCCACATCTTGCCCTGGTTGTCGCCGCCGTACACATAAGTGATCTTCGGATCCAGCACCGGGTTCAGGCTGACCGCCGTGATCTTGGCGAAGCCCGAGGGCGTCGCGGTGTCGCCGACGCCGGTCGTGGTCTTGTTCAGCACCTGGCCGGTGGCGATGTCGACCACGTACAAATAGCCCTTGCCGGTGCCGCTGTTAATGCCGTCGGCGCCCGGCACGTTGTTGTAGCCCGAGGTCAGGAACACCACCCAGCGTTCGGTGCCTGAGGCGTCGCGCCAGGTGCCGAACTGCGGATTGCCGAAAGAGAGGCCGATGTCGGCGTCGTAGTTGACGCCGCTGCACACCGAGGCGTCGGCGCACAGCTCCCACAGGGCCGTCGGGTTGGCCGGATCGGTCACGTCCAGCGCATAGTAACCGCGCCCGCCCGCATTCAGGCCCGCCACCAGCACCGTGCGCCACCGGCCGCCGTACTTCACGTCGGCCACTTCGGGCGAGCCGTCGGTGGTGAACTGGTGGTTGGTGCCATAGGTCGTGCTGGCCTGCAGGTACAGCTTCTTCATCGTGATGCGCGGCGCATAGGCCCACAGCTCTTCGCCGGTGGATGCCTTGAAGGCGTGCAGCATGCCGTCGTTGGCGGCCACGAACACGGTCGGGTCGCGCCCGGCATAGCTGACCTTGTAGTCGCTGTAGCCGTCCGCCGTGTAGCCCCGGCGCGGTTCGCGCATGTAGGCCGGCTTGGACGAGGCGATATCGCCCAGCACGATCGGTAGCGTGGTATCGAGGCCCGGCGCGTTGTCCTTGGTGCGGGCATAGGCGCGCAGCACGTTGCCGTCGGCGTACTGCTGCTGGCCGCGCAGCCAGTCGACGATGTTCTTGCCGGTGTTGACGATGGTGCGCTGGTCGGTGGTCAGGCTGGCGCACTGCGCGAGCGCGCTGCACTTGGTGTCGAACCAGGCTTTCTCGGCCGCCGTCATGCCCGGATAGGTGCCGGAAGGCTCGTAGCGGAATTCCTTCAGGCCGCCGGTGGCGGTGTTCAGCATCCACAGCTTGCGGGTGTCGGCCGCGTCGGACACCTTGCGCCCGACCGTGTTCGACGAATTCCAGACCGCGGTCGTGCCGACGTTGCCGGTCACCGGGTCGAGCTTGCGGTCGGTGAGTTCGCCGTACCACTTCACGGTGGTGAAGGTGTCCGAGAAGATGTCGTTGTCCTGCTGCGAGATGTTCGGGGTCGAGGTCGCGGCGGCGGCAGCGGCGCCGACGCGGATGCGGATGTTCGACAGCGCCGAGCTGAGGCCTTCGACCACCTGCTTCGGATCGGACGCACTGAAGTACTTGCCGTGGCCGTTGATGGCGGCGTGCCACAGGTCGTCCACGCGCGACTGGTAGGCCGCCGAGCCGCTCGAGTCGTTGGTCTTCGGATCCGGCCAGACGTAGGCGCCGTTGTTGTTCCACGGGCAGCCGGTCTGCACGCCGTTGATCAGGTTGTAGAAGTCGCCGCCGGATTTCGGCGCGGTGTCGTACTTCTCTTCGTAGTTCATGATGCCGTCCACGCCAAGGCCCAGCGTGTAGGTGTTCATGTGCAGGCGGGTATTCTCGCCGTCCGGCGCCGGCACCAGGCCGGGCTGGGTCCAGTCTTCCAGCGAGGGGCGCAGCGAAGTCAGCGCGGTGTTGGAGCCGCCGTTGTACCAGTACAGGGCGACGTCGGCCAGCGAGTTCGCGCTCTGCGTGCTCGGGTCGTAGCAGCCGCTGGCGCGGGTGCAGAAGCGCAGCGGGTTGATGGTGTTGTCGTTGTTGACCACGGTGGCGGCGGCGCCGCCGTTCCAGTAACCGTCGGTGGTGACGAAGGTGAAATTCTGCTGGCAGGGATACTGCACCACTTCCTTGCCGCTGTCCGCAACATAGGGGCTCTGGTTCGCGTACAGCTTGCCGATCGCGTACAGCGCCTGGCGGATCGGCGTCGACTGGCTGCCGTCCATCGCGTACAGCGTGGTGTACCAGTTGGTGCGCGCGGTGCCGGAGAATTCCTTGGGCGCGGTCATGCTGCCTTCGGCCGCGGCGGTCGACAGCGAGACGATGCCGACGTTGTAGTTCGAGTTGAGCGGCTGGAAGGCCTGGCCGACCGCGGTCTTCATCATCTGGTTGCGCGTCTTGTAATAGGCGTACCAGTTGGCGAAGTTGGTCATCTCCTCGTCGTAGGTGCAGGTGGCGCCGGCGCAGTCGGTGCGGCCGGGCGCCTTCGGGTAGCTGGTCACGGTCGGCACGATGTCGGTGCGGACGAACACGGCGGCGCCGGCGCCGAAGGGCGTGGTCGTGGTCGGGATCGCGTCGGTCACCAGGGTCGGGGTGCTGCTGGCCGTGGTGGTGAAGGTGATGCCGCTGTTGTTGCTCAGGGCGCCCATGGTCACGGCGGCGCCGCCGCTGGTCGCGGTCGGGTCGACCAGGCAGACCACGGTATTGGGCTGGCTGGCGCAGGTCGGCGAGATACTGTTGCCGCCCACGTAAGCAGTGACCGAGCCCTTGGTGCCGATCAGGCTCGCCATGCCGCTGGCGATCTGCGCGGCGGTCGCTCCCTGCGGAATGCTGGCGTCGCTGGTGATCAGGCGCGTGTTGCCAAGCTTGGTGGTGGCAAACAGGGTCGAATTGCGCGATGCCGTGCCCGACACGCCGATCAGCGCGGTCGCGTAATTGCTGATCTGGGCCGTCGCCTGCGGCGCGTTGACGCTCAGCTGCCAGCCGGAGCGGGTGCCGTCCGCCAGCACCGAGCACATGCCGACCGCCTTGCTGCCGCTGCCGGTCACGCAGTCGATCGGGATCACGGCGACGATGTTGTTGGCGCCGAGATTGATGCCGTAGGTCGAGCAGGCCGGCACCGTGCTGCTGCTCGGCGTCGGCGTGCGCACGCAGGCCACGTACTGGTTGGTCAGGCCGGTCTTGTTGATGATCGACGCCGCCAGCGCGGTGGCCACGGTCGCCTGCTTGGTGGCGCCGTTGGTGCCGGTGAGCGCATCGACGCTGCCGCTGGTAATGACCACCGCGCCGCCCGGCTCCGCCACCGAGACGCTGTCGATGCCCATCGCGCTGCCGGAGCTCGACGCGTTGATGGTGATGGTGCCGTAGGCCGCCACCACGCCGCCGTTCGGGTTGGAGAAGCGCGGATATTTAAAGTTGCCGACGTACTTGGCCTGGCAGTTGCTCAGTGCCGTCGAATCGCACCAGCGTACCTTGGCCGGCTTGGTGTAACCGGTCGGCGCCGGCGCGCCGACGGCGGTCGTGGTGCAGTTGGTCAGGCTGTCGTCGGTGCAGTACTCGGCGACGTTGATCTTGTAATAGTAAGGATTCGAATTGTAGACCTGGGCCGTGTAGCGCGAATCGCTCGGATAGGTGTAGGTCGCGGTGTTGTAGACGCAGTTGGCATTGTTGGTGTCGCACCAGCGCAGGTCCGGGAAGCCGGTCGCCAGGTTGGTGGTCGACGCGCTCTGGCCGAGCAGGTCCTTGCGGTTGACGCCGAAGCCGTCGGTGGTGACCGAAGTCCAGTTGGTGGTCACGCTGCGCGTCTGCGAGGCGTAGGAAGTGCCGTCGGCCCTGACCGGCGGCGTGTAGGTCACCTTCGGATCGTAGTACTGGCGGTTGAAATCGCTGCTGGCGAAAGGCGGCTGGCCGATGCTGCAGCCGCGCGTGCCGCCGGACATCTGGGCGCGCGAGCGGCAGGTCGTGCTGTCGTCGATGTAGTCGGGGGTGAAGGCGCTCGCCATCGAGCCCGAGTTATCGTACAGGAGCATCAGGTTCGGCTTGACGTTGCCGGTGCCGCTGATGTTCAGCAGGGGCAGCTGGGCGATGCTGGTGACGTCGGCGAAGGCGGCGCCGCCCAGCAGGATCAGCGTCAGGAAACCAAGGATTTTTTTCATGGGACGCGGGCGCTAGGCGCCGATCAGTACAATCATCTGGTTGGTCACGCTGGTGCCGCGCGGGCCGCTGATGCGCGCCGTGATCACGTAGTGCAGCATCGGCGTGCCGGCATAGTCGGCGGTGTCGATCGCGCTGCTCTGGCCGAAGGGCAGCCGGTTGCCGGCCGAGCCCTTGTCGGTTGCGGTCTGCACGCAGCGGTTGTTGCTCTCGTCATAGCCGCCATCCGCCGCGCACAGGCGGTGGATCACGTATTCGATGCGGGTGTTGGCCTCGGGCCCGTTGATGGTCTTGCTGCCGGCCCAGAAGCCGGTCTGCTGCGCATCGCGCGGGCTCTGCGTGGTGTCGAGGTGGGCGACGTAACCCTGGTCCGCCTTCGGCGAATTCAGGGCCACCTTGTTGCTGACCGAGGTGCTGCGCAGCCACTCGAAGGCCGTGTGCAGGCCGAGGTCGGCCTGCTTGCTGAGCGTGGCGTCGTAGGCCAGGTTGCCGGTGGTGAGCGTGGTCGAATGGGTATTGCGCAGCAGGTAGATGCTGCCGACCAGCAGGACGGCCACGATGATCAGCATCACCGGCAGGGCCACGCCCTGCTCCCGGCGCGCAGCGATGGGACCACGTGTGCGTACGGTCATCATGGCCTCCAGCTGGCGTTGCGGAACGGGACGATGGTCTCGAACACGCGGTAGCGGTAGCAATGCCAGTCGACCGGATCGCCGCTGACGGCGACGTCGATCGAGACCGGCACCGCGGTCACGCCGGCCGGCGCCGCCGTACCGAAGGCGCCTGGCTTGGACGCGGTCGCAGTGCAGCTGCCGCCCGGGGCCGGGCGCTCCGGATTCTTGCTGCGCGCGACCACGGCCAGGCGCACGGCGGCGATGCGCTGCCAGTCGCCCGGTCCGCCGGTGACGCTGTCGCCGTCGGCATTGATCATGGTCGACGACCATTGCGTCACCTGCATGCCGGCGGCGGGATCGAAGGCGTTGCCGGCGCGGGTGTCGAAACCGTATTGCGCCTTCACGGAGACGATGTTGTCGGCCACCGCGGTGGCGGCAGCGCTGTCGCCGATGTTGGTGGCGCTCAGGCGCAGGAAGCCGTCGGCCACCGACCATGTGTGGAAAGACAGGGTCGATGCCGCGCCCAGGTTGTACAGGCGCGAGGCGCCGCCAGTGAAGCTGGCGCCGAGGTTGCCACTGTTGAAGCGGTAGCTGCTGGCCTGGGAGACCACCACGTACTGCTGGCCCGGCGGCGGCGGCAGGTTGTCGGGGTTGTCCGAGAGCTGTGCAATCGCGCAGTTGCCGCCCACCTGCTCCGGCGCCACCAGGATCGCATCGCCCTGGGAGAAGCCGTAGGGGATACGGTCGACGTAGATGCGGGCGCCGCTGGTATAGTTGGCCAGCACGCGCAGGGTGGCCGTGCCGGCGACCGAGGTGCCGGAATAGAAGGTGATCCGGTCCGGGCCCGAGGCGTTCGATTCGATCACCACCGGCGCCATCGGGCGGATGGTGGTGGTGCCGCGCGTGGCCGCCGCCAGCGTATAGCCGCCGGTGTCGCTGAAGACCGTATTGCAGCCGGTGACGATCGCATCGTTCAGGCCGTAGCCGGCCTGGCCGGCATCGCTGCTGATCGAAAACAGCGCCAGCATCCCGTTCTGCATGGAGTCGGAACCGCCCATCGCCGACTGGCGGTTCTGCTCCGTGCCGGTCATCAGGCGCATGGCGAACAGCAGCGCCAGCATGCCGATCACGACGCTGACCATCAGTTCGACGAGCGAGAAGCCGCCGTGCTTGTTCAGGCGTGCGCTCATGATGCGGGGGCCAGGTAGGAAGTGACGGTGTGGGTACCGCTGTTGGCGGCATCGCTGGTGCTGCCCGAGCCCTTCTTGCGCATCCAGCCGATCGTCACCCTGATCGTGCCGGGCGCCGTGGTCGTGGGCGCGGCGACCGCCACCAGGATGGTCGCGCCGGGAATGCGGGCGCGCGTTTCGTCGAACCAGGGCCTGAGGGTCGCGGTCGGGGTGCCGTTGGCGGCCAGCGCGTAGGCGGCCAGGTTGGGCAGGTCGTTGGTCGCCGTGCCGATCAGCTTTTCCGCGGCCATGGTCGCTTCGGCGCGCATGCCGGTGTCGGCCAGCGCCGAATACGAGCGGGCCTGCAGGCCGATCGTACCCAGCACCGCGATCCCCAGCAGTACGATGGCGACCAGCACTTCGATCAGGGCGATGCCGCGCGCGCGGCCGGGATGCGGGACGATCTTCATTATGGTGGGCAGCCGCGCGAATCGTGGGCAGCCACGCCCGGGTCGCAGATGCTGGCGGTGCCGGCCAGGGTCACCACCACTGCCTGCGGACGGAAGGCGCCGCTGCGGCCCAGGGCCGGTGCCAGGTCGATGCGCTGGACGCGCGGCGAGATGCTGGCATCGACCCAGCCGAGCGGCGTGAAATACACGGTGTCGGCGCCGGACGGCGCCAGCGACAGCATCAGCGTCGTGGTGGCCGGCAGGCCGTCGGCGCTGCGCACGACCGATCGGAAGCCGTGGGCCTGGTCCGGATCGGCGCCGGCCGCAGCGCCGGTGGTCGACCAGCTGCCGCTGTTCTCGTTGCACGGCGTGGATGGGGTCGGGAAGCAGATGTCGACCTGCCAGTCCATCTGGCCGCTGGTGGCGTTCTCGGCCAGCACCAGGCGGCTGGCGCTGTTGTGGGTCACGGCTTGGGCGCGCGCCAGCTGGAAGCCTTCCTTGTAGAAGGAGGCCGCGGCGGCGGCCTTGCGCGCCTGCAGCCAGCCGGACAGGCTGGGAATGCCGACCGCCATCAGTACCGCCATGATGGCGAGCGCGACCACCGCTTCGATCAGCGTGAAGCCGGCTGCCGGGCGCTTGATTACTGCACGCACGTTCCGGCCTTGCGGTCGACCCAGCAGTTGTTGCTGCTGGTCCAGCCCGACGGCACCGAGGTCGTGGCGCGGTTGCCGTTCTGGTCGATGGTGAAGACGAAGCTCGCCGCCGCGTTCTTGCCGGTCGCGATCACGATGTAGCTGGAGGCCGAGGTAGTGGCGTCCAGGCTGTAGTCGAAGTTGGCGCTCGACGCCGGCAGCGGCAGGCCGGCATAGGTGCGGTTGTTGGACCAGAATTCCTCGGCCTTGGGCTGGGTCGCGCTCAGGGCGGTAAAGGCTTCGGTCAGGCGGCCGCGCATCATGTAGCTGCTGTAGGCAGGCACCGCCACGGCGGTCAGAATGGCAATGATGGCAATCGCGATAAGGATCTCGATCAGGGTAAAACCCGCTTCCCGGCGTCGCATCGCTGTGTTTCCTCGCATGTATCCCACTTCGACCAAAAAAATTTCCCTACGTCAATAATAATGCAAAACAAGACGAATTGGTCGAGCGAAACGCGAGAAATGGAGAGTTTGTTGCGCGCAGACGCCGCTCGAGACTGGCTTTTTTGCCAACTCAATGGACAATCCAGCAATCTTCTTGCTCAGGCGTCAATCCGGCGCCACATGTACAGCGCATCGCCGGGATAGCTGGCAAGCGCTGCGGCGCCCTGCCCCGGGTCGGCTTCTGCAAAGCCCAGCGCCTCCCAGAACGGCCGCGCATCCATCACCGCCACCAGCGCGGCCTGATGCAGTCCCTGCGCGCGCGCAGCGTCGAACAGCGCCTGCACCAGCGACCGGCCCAGCCCCTGCCCGAGCGCGCGCGGATGCACGGCCAGGTCGTGCACGTAGAGCGTGTCCGCATCCGGCGCCGGGGCGAAGCCGGCGTGCAGCGGCGTGATCCTGCCGCGCTTCGAGGGATAGGCGAACACGTAGGCGCAGACGCCTTCGCCGTCGCAGGCGACCAGCGTGGTGGCGGGGGCGGCGCGCAGGCGGTCCAGGACCACGGCGGCCGGTTCCTGCATGGCCGGCGGATAGCATGCGGCCTGGACCGCCAGGACGGCGTGCAGGTCTTCTTCCTTCATCAGGCGCTCATGGGACGGGCGGTTCGGCATGGGGCGGCATTATGCCACTCCCCTGCGCCGGCTGGCGAAAACGCGCCAGCAGCTGCTCGGCCGGCAGCGGGCGCGCCACCAGGTAGCCCTGGATCTGGTCGCAGCCGTGGGCCTGCAAAAAGGCGGCCTGGCCTTCGGTTTCCACACCTTCGGCGACGGTGCGCATGCCCAGTGCGCGCGCGAAGGAAATCACGGCCAGCACCACCGCCGCCGCACTCGGCGCCGTTTCGATCTCGTGGACGAAGGAGCGGTCGATCTTGAGCGTATCGGCCGGGAAGTTGCGCAGCACGCTCAGGCTCGAATAGCCGGTGCCGAAATCGTCGATCGAGATCGCCACGCCCAGGTCCTTCAGCGCATGCAGCAGCCTCGTCGCGTGTTCCAGGTCGTGCATGATCGAGCTTTCGGTGATCTCCAGCTCCAGGCTGGATGGCGGCAGGCCGGTCGTCTGCAGCGCCTGGCGCACGGTATCGACGATGCGCGCGTCGCGCAGCTGGCGCGCCGCCAGGTTCACCGCGACGGTCTTGTCGCCCAGCCCGGCTTCGCGCCAGATCCGCGCCTGCAGGCAGGCCTGCAGCAGCACGCGTTCGCCCAGCGCCACGATCAGCGGCGAATCCTCCGCGATCGGGATGAACCGTGAAGGCGGCAGCAGCCCGCGTTTCGGATGGTCCCAGCGCACCAGCGCTTCGGCGCCGGAAAAGGCGCCGCTGGCCAGGTCGAGCTTGGGCTGGAAGTGCAGGATCAGCTCACCGGCTGGCACCGCGCGCCGCAGCTCGGTCTCGAGTTCGATACGCTCGGCCACCGCGGCGTCGCGCGTGCTGGCGTACAGCTGAATGCCGTCCTTGCCAGAGCTTTTCGCGCGCAGCATGGCCGAATTGGCGCGCCGCACCAGCAGCTCGGCTTCCTGCCCGTCGAGCGGATAGACCGAGGCGCCGATGCTGCAGGTGACCACCGCTTCCTTGTCGGCCAGCAGGACCGGCTCGCGCACCGCCGTCAGCATCGCGTTCAGGCGCGCGCTGCTGCGCTCGACGCTCTCCAGGCCCGCCAGCAGGATCACGAATTCGTCGGAGCCGATGCGCGCCACGGTATCGCTGTCGCGCACCAGCCGCGCCAGGCGGCGCGCGGTCTCGCGCAGGAACTCGTCGCCGCAGGCGCTCCCGAGACCGGTGTTGATGAAGCTGAAGCTGTCGAGATCCAGGTAGACCACTGCCACCATGCGGCTGTCGCGCTGGGCATGGCAGATGGCTGCGCGCAGGCGGTCGATCAGCAGCGCGCGGTTCGCCAGGCCGGTCAGCTGGTCATGGGTGGCGCGGTATTCCAGTTCCCGCGTGCGCTCGGCCACGCGCTGTTCGAGGCCGTCGCGCGCTTCGCGCAGCTCCCCGTTGGCGCGCGCCAGCCGCTCCTGGTAATGGCGCGCCATCAGGATGCGGCCCAGGGTCCCGGCGATATTGCTCAGGAAAGGCGCATACGGCCGCAGCGCGTTCTCGTCGTTCAGCTTGAGCAGCAGCCACCCTACCCGGCGGCCCGGCGTATCGATGGGAAAACACTGCACGCCGGTGCCTTGGTGGCGCATGAAGTTCAGCACCGGCACCGGCGAGGCTTCGCGTTCGCAGCGCTTCTTCAGCGCCGCCATGTACGCGTCCGGCGCCTCGCCGTGGCCTTCGAGGTCGACGTGGGCCCCGGCCACGCCGGGCAGGCTGCCCAGTGCCCGGCCGAGAAAGGCGGCGATGTGCGCCTCGTCGGGCATCGCGTCGATCGCCTGCTGGATGACCAGCAGGCGCCCCAGCATGGTGGGGTCCAGCGGCGGCGCGCCGGCTTCGTCGAGGGGAGCCATGGCATCACCCGTAGCGTTGGTAGAAGGGATTGCGCAGCACGTGGCCGCCGACGATCACCACCGGGTGCAGGTTCAGCACCTCGTACAGCAGGCCGCCGTCGAACCGGTTCAGGTCGTACTGGCACATGATGGTCATTGGCGCCTCTTCGATCAGGCCGTTGATGCGCGACTCGCATTCGAGAATACGGTCGGCGCCGGGGACGCCGCGCAGCGCCCAGCTCATCTCGCCGGCAAAACGGGCGCCGGCCAGGCCGTTGGCGCGGCAATCGGTCCAGGCCTGGCGCAGCCGCGCGAGCATCTCGTCGGGATCAAAGTGTCCGGTCGGGTAGTAGCCCTCGGCGGTAATGGCGGCCTCGGCCTGGCCGGGCCGGTCGCGCACGGCGGCGGCGAGGTCGAGCCGTTCCAGCGCATGCGGCAGTTCGGCGCGGCTCGGCACGTCGGCGACGTAATTGAAGGCCTCGCCGCCCAGCAGCGCTTCCCGCGCATACAGGGGCAGGATCTGGCGCCGCTCCTCGTCGTCGTTGAAGAGGTAGCAGATGTGCGTGCCCGGCGGATATGGCTCGTCGGTGAATCCAAGGCATACGTGTCGTGCAGGGTCCGTCATGCTCGCTCTCCGATTTCCGCTTTGTCACTGACCCTCAACTTCCGAGATTAACTGAAAGCATACACCTTCGACGTTTGTCCACGACGCTTCCATCTATCGTGCCGGGCTCAGCTCGACACAGCCGCGATTTGTTTAGTAAACGCTATAAACATGGCAAGCTGCATCGTAAGGCTATTGCCGCTCAATAAGTTTCGGGCTATGTTTCCGAAATTGCATCAAGGAGACACCATGAGCAAGCGCCACCTTCTCACCGCCATTTCGCTGGCCGCCGGGCTCTTGTGCGCCGGCATCGCCGCAGCCCAGCCGGCGGCCGCGCCCGGCAGCAAGACCGCCGAGGTCAACGTCTTCATCGGCACCGGTGGCGACGGCCATACCTTTCCGGGCGCGACGCGGCCCTTCGGCATGATCCAGCTGAGCCCCGACACCCAGGTCCGCCACTTCAAGCAGAGCTATCCCTGGGCCGCCGGCTACCGCTACGAGGACGATTCCATCCTCGGCTTCTCGCACACCCACTTTTCCGGCGCCGGCCACTCGGACCTCGGCGACGTGCTCCTGATGCCCACCAGCGGCGAACTGAAACTCGACCCCGGCTACCCGGAACGCCCTTTCAGCGGCTACCGTTCGCGCTTCTCGCACAAGGATGAACAGGCCGAACCCGGCTACTACGCCGTCAAGCTGCTCGATAACGAGGTCGACGTCGAACTCACCGCCAGCGAACGCGTCGGCCTGCACCGATACCGCTTCAAGCCGGACGCCGAAGCACGCGTCGTGCTCGACCTGCGCTCCAGCATCTACGACTGGAATGGCAAGAACCTGTGGTCGCGGCTGCGTCTGCGTGGCCAGGATACCTTGACCGGCATGCGCGAAACGCGCGGTTGGGCGCCCGGCCGCCAGCTCTACTTCGCGATCCGTTTCTCGCGCCCGCTGGCCTCCCACCAGCTGATGAACCGCGAGGAAGGCGTCGAGTACCGCGGTTTCGCTTCGCCCGGCAAGAACCCGCTTGAAAAGGTGGTCGTCGAGGGCAAGGCGCTCGAGGCCGCGCTGGACTTCGGCCGGCTCGGCAGCACGCCGCTGCTGGTGAAGGTAGCGGTGTCCGCCGTCAGCGAAGATGGCGCGCTGGCCAACCTGGACGAGATGCCGGGCTGGGACTTCGACGCCGAGCGCGCCCGCGCCCACGATGCCTGGGAACAGGCGCTGGGCGCGGTCGAGATCGAGGCGCCGCAGCCGATGAAGCGCATGGTCTACACCAGCCTGTATCACAGCCTGCTGGCGCCCAGCCTGTTCATGGACCGCAATGGCCAGTACCGCGGGCCGGACAACCAGGTGCACCAGGCCGACGGCTTCCGCTTCCACTCGACCTTCTCGCTGTGGGACACCTATCGCGCCCTGCACCCGCTGCTGACCCTGATCCAGCCGGAGCAGCGCAATGCCGACTTCGTGCGCTCGCTGATCGCCTCGCAGCAGGCCAGCCCCTACGGCATCCTGCCGGTATGGCAGTTTGCCGGGCTCGAGACCTGGTGCATGATCGGCTACCACGCGGTGCCGGTGATTGCCGACGCCTATATGAAAGGCATCCGCGGCTTCGACCCGGAGCAGGCGCTGCGCGCGATGACGGCCAGCGCCGAATACGGCCCCTACGGCGGCCTGCAGCACTACATGAAGTACGGCTACGTGCCGATCGACCTGGAGCCCGAAGCGGCGTCCAAGACCGTGGAGTACGCCTTCGACGACTGGACCATCGCGCGCGTGGCCGAGAAGATGGGCAAGAAGGACGTGGCCGAGCGCTACTTCAAGCGCGCGCAAAACTGGCGCAACGTGTTCGATGCCAGGACCGGCTTCGTGCGTGCGCGTAAATCGACCGGCGAATTCCGCATTCCCTTCGATCCGGTGCAGTCGAACTTCGGCAGCGACTATACCGAGGGCAGCGCCTGGCAGTATTCCTGGTATATGCCGCACGATAACGCGGGCCTGGTCAAGCTGCTGGGCGGCGACGCCGGCCTGCAGGCGAAGATCGACCAGGTCTTCGATGCGAAGATCGACGCCAACGTCTACGCCCACATGGAAGACATCTCCGGCCTGATCGGACACTACGCGCACGGCAACGAGCCTTCGCACCACGTGGCCTACCTGTACAACTTCGCCGGCGCGCCGTGGAAGACCCAGGGCCGTCTCGGCCAGATCGTCGCCAGCCAGTACAAGGATGCGCCGGACGGCCTGGCCGGCAACGACGATCTGGGCCAGACCTCGGCCTGGCTGGCCTTTACCGCGATGGGCTTCTATCCGGTGGCGCCGGGTTCCAACGAATACGTGATCGGCCGTCCCTTCGTCGAACGCGCCACGCTGAACCTCCCGAACGGCAAGCGCTTCACGATCCGCGCGCTGAACCTCTCCAGTGCCAACGGCTATGTCGGCAGCGTCACGCTGAACGGCCGGCCGCTGGCGCGCAGCTACCTGCGCCACGAGGACATCCTCGCGGGCGGCGAACTGGTGTTCACCATGCAGGCGACGCCGAACACGGCCTGGGGCAAAGAGAAGAGTGCCCGCCCCTATACGCAGACGGCCTACCAATGAAGCGCGTCCTCCTTGCGGCGGTGCTTGGCCTGGCGGCCGCCACGACCGGCGCGGCGCCGCTCGACTTCGTGAACCCGCTGATGGGCACCGCCAGCAAGCCCGAGCTCTCGAACGGGAACACCTACCCGGCAGTGGGAGTTCCGTGGGGGATGAACTACTGGACGCCGCAGACCGGCAAGATGGGCAACGGCTGGGCCTATACCTACGATGCCGACCGCATCCGCGGCTTCAAGCAGACCCACCAGCCCTCGCCCTGGATGAACGACTACGGCCAGTTCGCGATCATGCCCGTAACCGGGACCAAGCGCTTCACGCAGGACGAGCGCGCCAGCTGGTTCTCGCACAAGGCGGAGGTAGCAAAGCCCGATTACTACCGCGTCTACCTGGCCGACAGCGACGTCACCGCCGAGTTGACGCCGACCGAGCGCGCAGCCCAGTTCCGCTTCACCTTCCCCAAAAGCGAGCAGGCCTGGGTCGTGGTCGACGCTTTCGACAAGGGTTCCTACGTCAAGCTGATCCCGGCCGAGCGCAAGATCGTCGGCTACTCGACCCGCTACGCGCGCGGCCCATTGCCGAACTTCCGCAACTGGTTCGTGATCCAGTTCGACAAACCCTTCAAAAGCCACGAAGTCTGGGACGGCGACAAGATCCTCGCCGGCGCGCTCGAGGCCGAGGTGAAGCACGCCGGCGCCATCGTCGGCTTTGCCACGACTGCGGGCGAACGGGTCGGCATGCGCGTCGCTTCCTCCTTCATCAGCCTGGAACAGGCCGAGCGCAACCTGGCGCAGGAAATCGGCAGCGACGATTTCGACACCACCCGCACCAAGGCGGCCAGGCGCTGGAACGAAGTCCTGGGCCGCGTCGAGGTCAAGGGCGGCAGCATCGACCAGCAGCGCACCTTTTATTCGAGCCTGTACCGCATGGTGCAGTTCCCGAACAAGCTCTACGAGCTGGACGCCGCGGGCAAGCCGGTCCACTGGAGCCCCTACAACGGCCAGGTGCTGCCGGGCCGGATGTTTGCCGGCACCGGCTTCTGGGACACCTTCCGCGCCCTCTATCCCTTCCTGAACCTGATGTATCCGTCGGTGAACCGCGAGATGCAGGAAGGCCTGGCCAACGATTTCAAGGAAGGCGGCTGGCTGCCCGAATGGTCCAGTCCCGGCTACGCCAACGTCATGATCGGGAATAACTCGGCCTCGGTGGTCGCGGAAGCCTGGCTCAAGGACCTGCGCGGCTACGACATCGAGACCCTATGGCAGGCGCTGGTCCACGGCGCCAACAACGCCGGGCCGATCCAGGCCGTGGGCCGGGCCGGCGTCGACGACTACAAGCGCCTCGGCTACGTGCCCTACGATGTCGGCATCAAGGAGAGCGCCGCGCGCACGCTGGAATACGCCTACGACGATTTCGCTATCTACCAGCTCGGCAAGGCGCTGGGCAAACCGCCATCGGAGATCGCCGTCTACGCCGAGCGCGCCCGTAACTACCGTAAGCTGTTCGATCCGAAATCCGGCTTGATGCGCGGGAAGAACCGCGACGGCAGCTTCCAGGCGCCTTTCAATCCCTTCAAATGGGGCGACGCCTTCACCGAGGGGAACAGTTGGCACTACACCTGGTCGGTGTTCCACGACGTAGCCGGCCTGGTCAAACTGATGGGCGGGCGCCAGACCTTCGTCGACAAGCTGGACGCCGTGTGGACGCTGCCGCCCGTGTTCGACGAGAGCTATTATGGTGAAGTGATCCACGAAATCCGCGAGATGCAGATTGCCGGCATGGGCCAGTACGCCCACGGCAACCAGCCGATCCAGCACATGATCTACCTGTACGACTATGCCGGCGCGCCCTGGAAGACCCAGTACTGGGCGCGCGAAGTGATGAACCGCCTGTACCGCGCCACGCCCGACGGATATTGCGGCGACGAGGACAACGGCCAGACCTCGGCCTGGTACGTGTTTTCCAGCCTGGGCTTCTACCCGGTGACGCCGGCCAGCCCGCAGTATGCGCTGGGCGCGCCGCTGTTCCCGGAAGCGGTGCTGCACCTCGAGAACGGCCGCCAGGTGCGGATCCGCGCGCCCGGCAACAGCGATGCGCGGCGCTATGTGGACGCCCTGCGCATTGACGGCAGGCCGGTGCAACGCAACTGGATCGGCCACGACGAACTTCTGCGCGGGGCGCGGCTGGACTTCGACATGGCCGCGAAGCCTAACCTGCGCCGCGGCGTGCGCGAGCAGGACGCGCCCTACTCCTTCTCGACGGACCCATTGGCGCCGGCGGAGCGGCACTGAGATGACGGTGACCGTGCGCGACCTGGCGCTGGCCGCCGGCTGCTCGATCGGCACGGTGTCGCGGGCACTGAAGAACCAGCCCGGCCTGGCCGAGCCGACCCGCGCGCGCATCCTGGCGCTGGCGCGCGAGCTGGGCTACGACTTCGCGCGCCTGCGCATGGGCGCGATCCGGCGCATCGCCTTCCTGCTGCACCAGCAGCACAACACGCTGTCGTCCAGTCCCTTCTATTCGCCGGTGCTGCAGGGCGCCGAGCAGGCCTGCCGCCGCGCCGGCGTCGCGCTGTCCTTCGGCGTGGTGCATCCGGGCGAGCCGGTGGCCGAGCTGGTGCGCGCCCAGCAGCCGGACGCGATCCTGTGCGCCGGCTACTTCGAGCCCGAACTGGTGGCGGTGCTGCGCGACAGCGGCAAGCCGCTGGCCCTGGTCGACATGCACCTGCCCGGCTTCAGCTCGGTCAACCCGGACCACCACCTGGGCGGCTACCTGGCCACCCGCCACCTGATCCGCACCGGGCGCCGCCGCATCGCGATGATCGCCGGCTCGCTGGCCCATTACAGCATCCACCAGCGCGCCCGCGGCTACCGCAAGGCCCTGTTCGAGGCGCGCATGCTGGCCGACCCGGAGTTCGAAGCCCACGTGCCGGCCAGCGCCGACCCGCTCGACGCCGTGCGCGCGGCGACCCGGCGCCTGCTGGCGCTCTCGCCGCGTCCCGACGCGCTGTTCTGCTACAACGACAGCGCGGCGCTGACGGCGATGCAGACCTGCCTCGACGCCGGCCTCAAGGTGCCGGCCGATATCGCCATCGTCGGCTTCGACGACATCGGCGCCGCCGCCCAGGCCATCCCGCCGCTGTCCAGCATTGCGATCGACAAGGAAGCGCTGGGCGCAGCCGGCGTCGCCCTGCTGCTCGACAAGGCCGGCGACGCGCCTGCCGAACACACCCTGCCCGTGCAGCTGATCGTGCGCGAGAGCAGCTATGACGACTAGGAGACATCCTTGAACCACCCCGACTTTTTCGATCCCAAAACCCTGAAGGACCACGTGGCCCACACGATGGCCTTCTACCACCCGCGCGCCGTTGATCCGACCGGCGGCTTCTACCACTTCTTCCGTGACGACGGCAGCATCTACGACAGCCACACCCGCCACCTGGTCTCGAGCACCCGCTTCGTGTTCGACTATGCGATGGCGCACCGCCACTTCGGCGGGCCGGACTTCCTGCCCATGGTGCGCCACGGCCTGGCCTTCCTGCGCGATGTGCACCGCAACCCGGACACCGGCGGCTACGGCTGGCTGCTGCGCCGCGAGGACGGCCAGACCGAGGTCCTGGACGCCACCAACCATTGCTACGGCCTGGCCTTCGTGATGCTGGCCTATGCGCATGCGGTGATGGCCGGCGCCGAGGAAGCGCGGCCCTGGCTGAACGAGACCTGGGCGCTGATGGAAGCGCGCTTCTGGGAGCCGGCACACGGCCTGTACGCCGACGAAGCGAGCGCCGACTGGTCGCAGGTGTCGTCCTACCGCGGCCAGAACGCCAACATGCACAGCTGCGAGGCCATGCTGGCCGCCTACGCCGCCACCGGCGAACAGCGCTACCTGGAGCGCGCCGAGACCATCGCCTGGAACATCACACGGCGCCAGGCCGGCCACGCCGACGGCAGGATCTGGGAGCACTACCGCGCCGACTGGACCCCGGATTGGGATTTCAACCGCGACGACCCGGCCAACCTGTTCCGGCCCTGGGGCTACCAGCCCGGCCATTTCACGGAGTGGGCCAAACTGCTCCTGCTGCTGGAACGTCACGAGGATCGCCTGTCGCGCGGCGCCCACTGGCTGCTGCCGACCGCCCAGGAACTGTTCGAACAGGCCATGACCCACGCCTGGGACCGGGAGCACGGCGGCATCCACTACGGCTTCGCGCCCGACGGCAGCGTGTGCGACGGCGACAAGTACTTCTGGGTGCAGGCCGAATCGCTGGCGGCGGCAGCACTGCTGGCCGACCGCACCGGCGACGCCAGCTACTGGGACTGGTACGCGAAGATCTGGGCCTATGCCTGGGACCATTTCGTCGACCACGAACACGGCGCCTGGTACCGTATCCTCACCGCGGACAACCGCAAGATCTCGGACGAGAAAAGCCCGGCCGGCAAGGTCGACTACCACACCATGGGCGCCTGCTACGACGTCGTGCCGCTGCTCGAGCGCAGGCTGGCGAAGTAACCCAGCTTGTCGGGATTGCGTACTACGTAAATAGCTGCAATGCGCCCCTCGCGCAGGTCGAGCGAGGTGACTGAATCCGGCTGGCCCTCGCGCCAGGTCAGCAGGCCGGGGGCGCCGTTCACCTGGATCAGCTCATGGCGGCCCTCACCCTGCCACTTGCGTTCGATGCCGACCACCAGGCGCGCGACCCGCTCGGCGCCCAGCACTGCGCGCACGGTGGTCTTGGCCTTGCCGCCGCCGTCTCCCATGTAGGTGGCGTCCAGCGTCAGCAGTTCCTGCACGCGCGCCGGCACGCCCGAGCGCGACGCTTCGATGAACCTGGCCAGCAGCGCCATGTGCTGTTCGCGCCCGACCTCGAAGCGCGGCCGTTCGGCGCGTACCCGCTCGCGCGCACGCTGCAGGATCTTGCGGCAGGCCGCCTCGGTCTTGCCGACCATCGCCGCGACCTCCTCGTAGCCGAACTCGAAGACCTGGTGCAGCAGGAACACGGCGCGCTCCTCGGGGCCGAGCCGCTCCAGCATCAGCAGAAAGGCTGTCGAAATGTCGCCGGCCGCTTCCAGGGCCGCCTCGGGCGGCGCGGCAGCATCGCCGATCAGGGGTTCGGGCAGCCAGGGGCCGACGTAGCGTTCGCGTTCGGCCATGGCGCCGCGCAGGCGGTCGATGGCGAGACGCGTCACCACCGTCACCAGCCAGGCTTCGGGGATGCGGGCTTCCTCGAAGCCGGCATGCTGCCAGCGCAGCCAGGCGTCCTGCACGATGTCCTCGGCGTCGGCGCGCACGCCCAGCATGCGGTAGGCGATGCCGAACAGGCGCGGGCGCAGCTTCTGGAAGATGTCGGTTTGTGTGTCCATGGCCATTAGACGGAATGGGCGATCGTTTTGTGACAGGCTGGGTAGCTGTCACAAAACACGGCGGTCCTTCGACTAAGGATGGTAAGCCAACCAACCTGAAGGAGCACACCATGCAACGCCTCGATTTTGCCAAAGCCTCGCCCGCCGCCTACAAAGCCCTGGTGGGCATCGAAAACTACGTCCGCGAGAGCGGCCTCGAACACAGCCTGCTCGAACTGGTCAAGCTGCGCGCCTCCCAGATCAACGGCTGCGGTTTCTGTGTCGACATGCATGCGAAGGATGCGCGCCAGGCCGGCGAAACCGAACGCCGCCTGTATGCGGTGGCCGTGTGGCGCGAGACGCCCTTCTTTAGCCCGCGCGAACGCGCCGCCCTGGCCTGGACCGAAGCGCTGACGCGGCTGTCGCAACTATCGCAACAGCGGGCGCTGGACGGGGATTTCAAGGCGCTGCGCGAGCATTTTAGCGAGCGCGAAATGGTCGACCTGAGCCTGGCGATCTCGGCGATCAACAGCTGGAACCGGCTGGCAGTGGGGTTCGGCGCGCAGCCGGCGGCGTAGAAGCGCGGTACCGCTCGGCTACCGGCTCAGCTGCCCGCGATCGGGCTGCCGAAGATGCCGACCGCCAGTTCGGCCCAGACCAGCACGAGGGTCAGCAGCAGACCGCCGCCGATCACGCGGCGCTGCTGCACGGTGCGCAGCTTGCGCGTGAGCAGCACGTAGAGGCTGCCGATGCCGGCCAGCAGGATGCCGGCGACGACGAAATCGAGAGGGCCCCAGTTCACTTCGCGGGTAAAGCGCATCGCCACCGCCGGCACCATCAGGATCGCGCCGGTCCCCAGCAGGACGCGGCCCAGGCCTTTGGCCAGGCTGCTCTTGTCGCGGGCGTCGTCGAATTTGTTCATTGCGCGCATGGGGCCGTCTCCTTCTTTCCCTGATGAATGATGTTTTGTCTTGACATCATAGTATGGTCAGGAAGAAAAGTCCCGCACGGGAGTGGCGGGATCAGAGCGGCGTGGACTGGACCAGGCTCAGGCCGGACTTGGCCAGGGCCATTGCCACGGGCAAGCCGCACAGCACGAGCACGACGCCGATGCGGACACGGCGGGCGCGCTGTTTTTGCTGCGAAAAACGTGAGAGGCGAAATCCTTTATCGGGGGTCATGGAAGTCCTTTCATGTGCAATGGATAGGCCAAATCATAATACGCCGGGCCCAAAACCCCCGCTACGAATGGTTCCGGCTTATCAACATGCGTTTGTTCCAGCGCATGTTTTCTTGTCTCCGGCCCACAACAAGCGTTTCCAGGCGCCGCCACTTGCAGAAAGCCCGCCCTGCCATGTCCTGAGATAAAATGTTTTCCTTTTATTATGTGGGCGGACCATGCAAGCGCGGCTGAACCCGGAAAGCATGAAGGATGTCCTCGCCCTCGCTGTGCGCGGCGCGCCCTTCGACACCCTGCTGGCCAGCCTGCTGCAGGCGGCCTGCGGCATGACCGGCGAAGCCACGATGGCGACGATTTATACGGTGAGCCCGGACGGCCGCGAACTGGAACTGGCGGCCTCGATCGGCATGGACGGCACGCTCAGCGCCGCGCTGGCGCGCATACCCGTCGACGCCCAGGGCGCCGCCTGCGGCCGCGCCGCCCACCTGCGCGAGCCGGTGATCGTGCCCGACATCGCGGGCGAGCCGCGCATGGCGCCCTGGCTGCCGCTGGCCCGGACCCACGGCGTGCACGCCTGCTGGTCCTATCCGCTGCACGCGCCCGAAGGCGGCGTGATCGGCACCCTGGCCTTCTACCACCGCACACCGGGCTCGCCCGACGCCGCGCTGGACAAGGAGATCGCCTATTTTGCCGACCTTGCCGCCCTGGTCGTGCAGCGTCACCTGCGCGAGCGCGACACCGCGCGCCGCTACCGGCTCTACGAAGCGATCCTGTCGGCGACGCCGGACCTGGTCTACGTGTTCGACCTGAACCACCGCTTCGTCTACGCCAATGCGGTGCTGCTGCAGATGTGGGGCCGCAGCTGGATTGATGCGATCGGCAAGAACTGCCTGGAGCTCGGCTACCCCGACTGGCACGCCGAGATGCACGGCCGCGAGATCGAGCAGGTCAAGGCGACCAAGCGTCCGATCCGCGGCGAAGTGCCCTTCAACGGTACTTTCGGCCGCCGCATCTACGACTACATCTTCGTGCCGGTGCTGGGCCTGGACGGCGAGGTCGAAGCGGTGGCCGGCACCACCCGCGACGTCACCGAGCGCAAGGAATTCGAGGACGCGTTGTACGCGAGCCAGGAGCGCTTCCGCACCATCACCAATGCGATGCCGCAGATGGTCTGGACCGCCCTGCCCGACGGCAGCATCGACTACCACAACGACCAGTTCTACGAATTCGTCGGCCTGGCGCCGGGCGCCGTCGAAGGCACCGTCTGGGCCGAAGCGGTGCTGCACCCCGACGACCGCCAGGCCGGGCGCGAGATCTGGGCGCGCAGCGTGGCGCGCGGCGAACCTTACGAGATGACCTACCGGCTGCGCCACCACAGCGGCGATTTCCGCTGGATCCTGGCGCGCGCCCTGCCGCTGCGCGACGCCGCCGGCACCATCGTCAAGTGGATGGGCACCGACACCGACATCCACGAAAAGAAACTGGCCGAGGACGCGCTGCAGGACGCCAACCGGCGCAAGGACGAGTTCCTGGCGATGCTAGCCCACGAGTTGCGCAATCCCCTCGCGCCGATCAGTGCGGCCGCCCAGGTGCTGCGCATCGCCCCCGACGACGCCGCCAAGGTGCGCAGCTTTGCCGAGGTGATCGGACGCCAGGTCAACCACATGACGGCGCTGGTCAACGACCTGCTCGACGTGTCGCGGGTCACGCGCGGCATGGTGCAGTACGAAAAGGCGGAGGTCGACCTGCGCAGCGTGATCCTGAGCGCGGCCGAGCAGGTTCATCCGCTGGTCGAGGCGCGCCGCCATGTGCTGACGCTGACGCTGGGTCCTGCCGACGCGCCGGTGTTGCTGCAGGGCGACCGCGCGCGCCTGATCCAGGTCTTCGCCAACCTGCTGGCGAACGCCGCCAAGTACACGGCCGCCGGCGGCCGCATCGGCGCCAGCCTGGCGCTGGACGGGACCCGTGCGATCGTGACCGTGACGGACAACGGCAGCGGCATCGACGCTGCACTGCTGCCGCACGTGTTCGACCTGTTCACCCAGGGCGCGCGCACGCCGGACCGGGCCCAGGGCGGCCTCGGACTGGGCCTGGCGCTGGCGCGCACCATCGTGCTCGCGCACGGCGGCCGGATCGTGGCGCAGAGCGCGGGCGCCGGCCAGGGCAGCAGCTTCAGCGTCGCGCTGCCGCTGGCCGCGAGCGGCGCCGTCGACGCCCCCGGCGGCGCGGATGGCGGCGGCGCAGCCGCGGGCAGTCCGCTGTCGCTGATGCTGGTCGACGACAATATCGATGCCGTCACCATGCTGGCGGCGCTGCTGGCCGCGGCCGGCCACCGGGTCGAGAGCTTCAGCGATCCGCGCAGCGCGCTGGCTGCAGCGTCGGCGGCGATGCCGGACGCCTTCATCCTCGACATCGGCATGCCGGGCATGGACGGTTACGAACTGGCGCGCCGCCTGCGCGCCCAGCCGGGCTGCCGCGACGCGGTCTACATCGCCCTGACCGGCTATGGCCAGCAGGGCGACCGCGAGCTGACGCGCCAGGCCGGCTTCGATCACCACTTCGTCAAGCCGGTCGACGCCGGCGAGCTGCTTGCCGCGCTGCGCCAGCGCTGAGGCGTCCTAACTGCGGTCGACGATCTTGACGATGCCGCCGGCGCCGAACGCGAACTCGGAACAGCCGCGCATCTCGAGCAGCGTGCCCGCCGGCGGACCGTTGGGCACGTCGGCCGCCAGCCGGCCGCGCCAGGCAATCTCCGCCACCAGCGTCTCACCAATCTGCGTCAGTGCGGTCACGCGCTGCTCGCGTTCCGAGAACAGCGTCTTCGATTGCTCGGCCAGCTGGCGGAAGGCCTCGATGCCGGTGGTCTCGGCGCTCAGCTGGTCGCCCGAATAGTTCTCGAAGCGGATCGCGGGGTCGAGCTGGGCCAGCATCGTCTCGATGTCGAAGGCGTTGTAGGCCGCCAGGTAGCGTTCGACCAGGTCCTTCTGCCGTGCATCCATCCTTGTCCTCTCCTTTGGAAAACAGAAATCAGAAACGCCAGACCACCGCCGAGGCGTCGTCGGCCTGCTTGACCGCCATGCCGGCGCCGCCGGACAGCCGCTCATGCTCCCGCAGTTCGCCCAGCAGCGCCCCCAGCCGGCCCTGGGCGCAGGCTCGCAGCAGGCCGGCATCGTTGTACAGGCGGTAGGGATCGACCAGCCGGTAGAAGCCGTCGGTCATCACCAGCAGCGTGGTGCCGGGTTCCGCGCGCACCGCGTAACGGCGCGCGGCGAAGGGGCCGGCCGGCGCCAGGCACAGGCTCTGCGGCGCCGGCGCCATGTTCTGCTCCTCGCGCCGGCGCCGCAGCATCGGCAGCAGGCGCTCGCGCCGCAGCGCCGGGTCAATGACGCCCTCGCGCACCAGGCCCGCAATCGCCTCCTGCAGCAGCGCCTCCTGCGGGTTCACCCAGGGGTCGAGGTCGCGCACGCTGCCGTCCGCGCGCAGCAGCAGCGTCTTGCAGTCGCCCAGGCAGTACACGATCAGTTCGGCCGATTCGCCCATCGGCATGATGCGCACCCAGGTCATGGCCGCGATCGGCCACGCATACACCGGCACCGCCAGGCCCGCGGTGCGGTCCTCGAACTCGGCGCGCACCGCGTCGACCGCCGCGCGCACCGCCTGCTCCTGCGAGCCGCGCCCGGCCAGCGCCCGGCCGAAGGCGCTGCCGAAGCGGCGCACGAACCAGGCGACGTCGCCGCCGTCCCTGTCGATGTAGTCCTGCTGCGCAACCGAGGTGGCGCCGTCCAGCACCACGATGTCCGCCATCTTGTCCCGCTCGAATACCGCGACATGATCCTCGTTGCCGTGCTCATGCGCGCCCGAGGACACTGAAGTCCAAGCCATTCCATACTCCTGATTCATTGCTTAACTATACGCAATTTCAGGGGAAGATGCTGAACAAGCGCTCGGGGCTCAGGCGCCGAGAACGGTGACGATCACGCGGCGCCGGTGCGGCGCGGTCCGGTGTTCCCACAGGTAGATGCCCTGCCAGGTGCCGAGCAGCAGGCGGCCGCCGCCGACCGGCACGCTCACACTGGTCGACGTCAGCATGCTGCGCACGTGGGCCGCCATGTCGTCCGGGCCTTCGGCATCGTGGCGCCAGGCCGGGTCGCCGTCCGGCGCGAGGCGCGCCATCACGGTCTCGAGGTCGCGCCGCACGTCGGGGTCGGCGTTCTCGGTGATCGTCAGCGAGCAGCTGGTGTGCTGCACGAACACGTGGACCACGCCGCAGCGCAGGCCGGAGGCCGCGACGGCGCCGGCCACGTCCGCGGTGATGTCCCGCGTGCCGCGTCCGGCGGTCGCGAATTCGAGGGTCGTTTGATAAGTCATGGCATGGCCTTGTCGACTCGCATCCTCAGGCGAAAACCCTTCGCGATGACATAACTGCCGTCGGCCTGCTTCTCGTTGCGGCCGATCGCCACCGTCATCGGCTCGCCGAGCCTGGCCATCATGCGCGGGTTGGACGCCTGCTTGCCGTCGCAGACCAGCTTCATCTGCACGGCGACCGTCGCGTCCTTGCCCTCTTCCAGCGCCAGCTCGGCTTCGCAGTCGCGGCCTGCTTCATCGCGCAAGCCCGTGAGCCGGTAGCTGCCCTGGGTCAGGACCTCGTCATGCCTCGGTGCGCCGCCGTCGATGCTCAGGTCCATCGCCAGGCGATACTGGCCGGTGCCGGTGAGAGGCGCCTCGCCGGTGGCCGCCCAGCCGAGACCGGCGCCGGCGGCACTGAAACCGGCCAGCAGCACGGCGACGGCGATGCGCGCGCGGCGCGGGGATACGAAGTCCTGCAGATGCATGATGCGCTCCTTGATGGGTGAGATGGCCTGCATGGTGCAGCCGACCGGCAGGCTGGCGGTCGTCAGAGACTTCAACAAGGCGTTCGCATAAGCGCGCGGCGCATGCAGGCCGCTGCCCAGGACGGCGCTGTCGCAGGCCAGCTCCTGGTCGGCCAGGAAGCGGCGGCGCGCGGCGCCCGCCAGCGGATGAAACCAGAACAGGCAGGCGATCAGCGCCGCCAGCGCGTTCCACCACAGGTCGCCGCGGCGCGCATGCAGGCGCTCGTGCGCAAGGACCGCAGCCCGCTCGGCCGCGTCGTAACGCAGCGCGAAATCGGCGGGGAGCACGATGCGCGGCCGCAGCAGCCCGACCAGCAGCGGACCGGCGTCAGGCCGCATGCTCAGCCAGGCGCCCTGCGGTCCGGGACGCAAGGGGCCGAGCGCACGCACGAAGGCGCGCTGGCGAAGCAGCAGCATGCAGGCCGCGGCGAGTACGCCGGCCGCCCACACGAAGAGCATGAGGCGGACCAGGTCCGGGCCGGCGGATTCGCTGCGCAGGACCGGCAGGCTGGCGGCATCGAAGGCGGCCGGCGCCAGCACCAGCGCCGTGACAGGGATCTGCACTTCGTGGCGCGGCAAGCAGCACAGCGCGAGCCCGATCGGCAGCGTCAGCCACGAGGCGTAGACGGCAGCCGCCCCGACGCGTTTGCGCAGCGGGCGCCGCACCAGCATCAAGGCGCCTGCCAGCAGCGTGAACACGAGGCTGGCAACGCCGAGGCGCAGCAGCAGTGTCGAGGCCAGCGCCGCGCTCATCGGTCCAAGCCGTCGATCAGCTTGCGCAGCTCGGCCAGGTCTTCCTTACTCAGCGCGTCGCGCTCGCCGAAGTGGGCGACCAGCGGCGCCACGCGTCCGCCGAACAGCCGGTTCAGCACCGAGCGGCTCTGGGCGTCGACCCAGTCGACGCGCTGCAGCACCGGCGAATACAGGTAACGCCGGCCCTGGTACTCGGCGCGGATCACGCCTTTCTTCAGCAGGCGGTTGAGGAAGGTCTTGATGGTCGGCTCCTGCCACTCGGCGTTGCCGGCCAGGGCGGCGATGATCTCGTCGGCGCTGCGCGGCGCACTCGCCCACAGCACTTCCATCACCAGGGATTCGGCATCGGTAATCTGCGGCAGGCTGGCCATGCGCACTCCGTTTACGTTTGTAATCGAAGGTGATGATTACACGCGTAATCGAACGTATCAAGGAGATCAGTGGCGTCTCAGTTGCGCCGCAATTCGTCCAGCAGGCCGCGCGCCTGATCGGCCTGGGCGAAGCGCATGTCGCCGGCCGCCAGCGCTTCCAGTTCGCGCCGCGCGCCGGTGCGGTCGCCGCTCTTGGCCAGCGCCGCCGCCAGGTGGTAGCGGATGTCGCGCGCTTTCGGCGCCAATGCATGGGCTTTCTGCAGCAGCAGCAGGCCGCGCGCGGCATCGGCCTGGCTGCCCTTGTCGACCAGGATCCAGGCCAGCGTGTCCATCACGTCGGGCTGCTCGCCGGCCTGCCGGTATGCCGCTTCGGCGGTGGCCTGCGCGCGCGCGTCGCCCAGCTCCTGGTAGGCCAGCGCCAGGTTGTTGAGGGCCACGGCATTCTGCGGCTGGCGCTTGAGCACCGCTTCGAGCCGGCTTGCCGCCGCTTTGAAATCGCCCTCCGCCATCAGGGTCTGGGCCTTGTAAGCTTGGACGCGGATATCGTCCGGGTGGCCGGCGAGCCAGCGGTCCAGGCGCTGGACGGCGTCAAGCCGGCGGCCGGCCTGGCGCAGCGCGTCGTCGATCTTGATCGCCAGCTCGTTGACCGGGTTCAGCTTGAAGGCGCGTTCGTACAGCGCCAGCGCCTCGGCTGGCTGGCGCTTGGCCATCAGGATGTCGGCCTGCAGCTGGTAGCCGGCCGCGGCTTCCGGATGGCGGCGCTGCAGCTGCTCGGCCACCATCAGGGCCAGGTCGCGCGATCCCTTGCGCACATAGACTTCGGCCAGCGCCACCTGGGCCGACGGAAAATCGGGCTGCATCGCCAGCACGCCCTTCAGCGCTTCCTCGGCCGGTGTGGGCTGGTCCAGCAGCAGCGACAGCGCCGCCACCTGCATCAGCGCCTGGGCCGAACGCGGCAGCGCGATGGCCAGCTTGCGGTAGGTCTGCAGCGCCTCCTCGCGCTCGCCGTTCGCCAGCTGGCTCTTGCCCAGCAGGTCGAGCAGGTCGGGATTGTCCGGGTGCCCCACCTGCAGCTTGCGCGCCAGGTTCAGGGCCTTCGGCAGCTGGCTGACGCGCAGGTACTGGCCGATCAGGTTGACGGCCGGCCCGACCGCGTTCGGATCGACCGCGGCCGCCTGTTCCAGCCAGCCGGTGGTCTCCTCCGGCTTGCGGGCGGCGTCCGCCAGCGAGGCCAGCATGGTCAGCGCCGGCACGCTGGTCTTGTTCTTCGCCAGGAAGTCGAGCATCTGCCGGCGCGCCAGCTCGGGCTTCTTTTCGTCCAGGGCCAGCTGGACCAGGTCGGCGGCCGCCGCGAAATACGTCGGATCGATCGACAGCGCCTGCTGCAAGGCCGCGCGCGCCTTGTCCGGATCGTGGCGTGCGATGGCCACCAGCCCTTTCAGTTCGTGCGCCACGGCGTTTTCCGGCTGCACGCGCTCGAGCGCCTGCACGGCCTTGTCGGCCGCGTCCAGGTGCTGCAGGCGCAGCTCGGTGCGGATCAGGGCCACGGCCGCTTCCGCCGAATCCTTGTCCAGTGCGATCGCCGCCTGCAGTTCGCGCAGGGCGCGCTCGGTGTCGCCCTTTTCCAGCCGCGACAGGCCGAGCGAGGTGCGCAGGCTGCTCGAGGCGGGATCGAGCACGCTGGCCTTCTCGAACAGCTCGGTGGCCTGGCCGAAGTCGCGCGAACGCATCGAGGATTCGCCGGCCAGCGCCAGCAGCTGCGCATCCTTGAAGCCGCTGGCCTGCGGATTGATCAGCATCGGCTCCAGCGCTTCGCGCGCTTCCCGGCTATGGCCGCTGCCCAGCAGGCTGGCGGCCAGCATCTTCCGGGCATACAGGTTCTGCGGGGTGCGCTCGAGGTAGTGGCGGAAGTGGTGCTCGGCCAGGTAATACGAGCCGAGGCGCATGTTGACCACACCGGCCAGCAGCACGCTCGGCATGTGTTCCGGCGCCACCCGCAGCACCTTCAGCAGCGAGTCGTGCGCTTCCTGCATGCGGCCGCGCGAGAAATCGAGCAGCGCCTGGGTATAGGTCACCAGCACGCTGCCCGGCGCCAGCTTGAGCGCGGCGTCGAGCTCGGCCTGGGCCATCTGGTAGCGCTCCAGGCCGATCGCCGTATAGGCTTTTTCGACGTGCGCCGAACGGTGCTGCGGCTGCAGCGCCAGCACCTTGTCGTAGATGTCGAAGGCCTGGCCGCCCTTGTTTTCGGCGCGCAGCAGCTCGGCCTCGAACATCAGCGCATCGACCTGCTTCGGGTCGCGCGCCAGGATGCGTGCGGCCCAGGCGTGGGCGGCGGCCGGATCGCCGGTCACGAAGGCCACCCGGCCCATGCCGATCATGGCCGCGGCGTCGTCGGCGCGCACCTGAAGCGCCTTTTCGTACAGCGCACGGGCGCGGTCCTGCTTCTCCAGCGCCAGCCAGGCATCGGCGCGCGGCGCCAGCAGCGCGCCGTGCGCATCCTCGTCCTTGCCGGTCGCGTCCAGCGCTTTCTGGTACTCCGCCTGTAGGTTCAGGGACCTGGCCAGCAGTGCGAGTACGGCCTCTTTCGGATAGCCCTGCTCCAGCGCCTGCCGCGCTTCCTTTTCCGCGCTCAGGCCATCGCCCAGTTCGAGGTAGACGGCACCCAGCAGGTAGCGCGTCTCGGCATTGCGCGGCTCCGCATCGAGCGCGTTTTTCAGCGTGATCACGGCGCTGCGCTGGTCGCCGTGCTGGCGGAAAGCCTCGGCCTTGGCACGCATCTGGGCGCCCGACTCATGGTGGCAGGCTGCCAGAACAAGCGGCAGCAACAGCGAAGCGAGCAGCGCGGGGAGTCGACGTGAACGGAGGGTGGAAGCAGGCATGGCCGATTGCCGACGGAGCGGCGTCCAGGATCAAAGCTGTATTGTCGGGGCGCTATGGATGAGCAGGCAAGCAAAATTTCCGCGGCGAATCAGTTGCGTAGATCCGACAAGTTAACCATCAGTCAAATGCATGATTTACAAGTAAAGTTAATCTATGGCATGATTGATGCTGAACAAAAATAAAATCAATCCGCTGGGGGATCCGTGAACACACTTCGCAAGTTCGTCTTTGGCGCCATCGCGCTGTTCGCCGCAATGAGCGCCCACGCCGGCGGCATCAGCGATACCGGCGTCAACGCTTACTGGGGATCCGACAGCCACGGCTACGGCGACGTGATCGGCGACAGCACCTACGATATCCAGGGCGCCACCATCACCCGGGTCGGCAACGTGCTGACCATCGCCATTGCGACGAATTTCGCCGGCCACGCCGGCATCGAGCCGACCCAGGCGCCGGGCGGCATCGGCTACGGCGACCTGTTCCTGGCCCAGACCTGGAATCCCTTCGGCACGGACGCCCACCACGCCGGCGACAACGACAACAACGGCACCCTGTGGTCCTACGGCTTCGCGCTCGACAACCGCTACAGCAACACGGGCGGCAGCTTCAAGCTCTACCAGCTGAACGGCAAGACCAACGACGCCAACGTGCTCGACTCCGAAAAGTTCATGAGCTGCACGCTGGGCAGCGCCTGCTACTACCGCAACGGCCAGGCGACCGCGGTGAACACCAAGAACAACCCGAACGTCGCCTACACCGGCATGACCGGCAGCTGGAGCGTCATCGCCAACAAGGAAATCAAGTTCACGATCACGCTGGCTTCGACGTCCGACCTGCTGAAATACAGCTCGCTGGCCATGCATTGGGGCGAGACCTGCCAGAACGACGTGATCGAAGGCCAGGTCAGCATGGTGCCGCTGCCGGGCGCCCTGCCCCTGACCGGCCTCGGCCTGGCCATGCTCGGCCTGGTGCGCCGCCGCCGCACAAGAACGGCTGCCTAGGCCGAACTCTTGCGGCGCCTGTCAGGCGAGGTAGGCTGACAGGCCCTCGGCCAGCGCATCGAAGGTGGAACGGCAGCGCGGGCTGTTGCGCAAATCCTCATGCATCGCCACCCAGGTATCGAGCTGCAGCGTGAAGGCGCCCGCCAGCACGCGCTGCAGCGCCGGCGCGCGCCGCGCTAGCGGCACCTGGCAAAAACCGATGCCGGCGCCGGCGCGGATCAGGGCCAAGTGCGCCAGGTCGCCATCGGTGCGGAAAGCGAAGCGTTCACGGTCGAAAACAGGCAGGCGCGCCAGGGCGCCGCGAACATAAGGCGTCACGCGGTCATAGCCGATCACGGCATGCCGTTCCAGCGCCTCGACGGTGTCCGGCAGGCCATGACGCGCCACGTAATCCGGGCTGGCGTGCAGCCCGAGCTCGATCGCGCCGATACGCCGGGCCACCAGCTGGTCCTGCCGCGGCGGCGCCATGCGCACCGCGATGTCCGCTTCGCGCTGCAGCAGGTCCTGCATGTCGTTCGACAGCACCAGCTCAATCTTCAGATCCGGATAGCGCTCGTGCAGGCCGCGCAGGATGGGCGGCAATACCTCGACCCCGACGACATCGCTGGCGGTAATGCGCACCACACCGCGCACGCCGTCGCCGACGCTGGCGGCAGCCCGCTCCAGCGCCGCCGCTGCGCTCTGCATCGCTTCGGCATGCGGCCGCAAGGCCAGCGCGGCATCGGTCGCCAGCAAGCCGTTCTGCGAGCGGGTGAAGAGCAGCAGCCCGAGCGCCGCTTCCAGCGCGGCGATGTGGCGGCCCACGGTCGGCTGGGCCACACCCAGTTGCCGCGCCGCGCCGGAGAGCGAGCCGGTGCCCAGCACGCCGAGGAAGGAGCGGTACAGCTCCCATTCAATGGTCGAGGTCATACATAAATGTATAGCAGCTCGCACATCCTATGCAATTCCATTCGATAGCCTTCCCGCCTAAGCTGTGCAACATCGTCAACGCAAGCCATCAAGGGAGGCAACATGGAAACGAACAACACAGTACTGGTACTGGGCGCCGCAGGCGGCATCGGCGGCGAAGTCGCACGGCAGCTGCGCGCAGCGGGTTGGCAGGTCAAGGCGCTGCGCCGCGGCATCGAACACGAAGGCGCGGGCGCGGACGGCCTGCACTGGCTGCGCGGCGACGCCCTCGACGCGGCGGACGTCATGCGCGCCGCCGCCGGCTGCAGCGTCATCGTCCACGCCGTCAACCCGCCCGGCTACCGCGACTGGGACAAGCTGGTGTTGCCGATGCTGGACAACAGCATTGCGGCGGCGGCGGCGCACGGCGCGCTGGTGGTCCTGCCGGGCACGGTCTACAACTACGGACCGGATGCCTTTCCGGTGCTGCGCGAGGACGCGCCCCAGCATCCGGTCACGCGCAAGGGCGCCATCCGGGTCCGCATGGAAGCGGCACTGCGCGACTTCGCCGGGCGCGGCGGCCGCGCGCTGGTGGTGCGTGCCGGCGACTATTTCGGCCCGCGTGCCGGCAACAGCTGGTTCGCCCAGGGCATGGTCAAACCGGGCCGCGCACCGCGCTTCGTGCTGAACCCGGCGCGCCGTGGCGCCGGCCACCAGTGGGCCTATCTGCCCGACGTCGCCGCGACGATGGTGGCCCTGATCCAGAAGCGACACCAGCTCGAAGCCTTCGCGGCCTATCACATGGCCGGTCACTGGGACGCCGATGGCCAAAAGATGGCGGCGGCGATTGCGCGCGCGATGCAGCGTCACGGCGCCCCTGCGCCGCGTGCGATCCGGTTTCCATGGTGGCTGGCGCGCCTGGCCGCGCCCTTCAATCCGACCATGCGCGAAATGCTGGAAATGCGCTATCTGTGGCGCGAGCCGGTACGGATGGACAACGCAAAACTGCTTGCCGCATTGGGCAGCGAACCGCAGACGCCCCTCGACCAGGCGGTCGAAGCGACGCTGGCGGGACTCGGCTGCCTGCCGGCCCGCGCGCCAGTGTTCAGGGCCGCAGCCCGTAACGGTCGATGAAGACCCTGACGCCGTCCGGGTGCGCCGCCAGCCAGCGTTCGTAGTCGGGGCGGTAGGCTTCCTTGTACAGCAGAATGAAGATGGCCGGCTCGAGCTGGCCGTCGCGTTTCATCGCCTGCATCGCCAGCAGCGCCGGATCGCTCAGCTTTTTGTCGGCGGCCGCATTGGCTTCGTCCGCCACCTGCAGCGCCAGTTGCCAGGATTGCAGCTCGATCTCGAACGGCGAACGCTTCGGCGCATCCTTGGCGGTGCGCGCGTTCGCTTCCGCCAAGGCCAGCGCCAGGCGCATGGCGCTGTCCGGCGTCGCCGATGTTTTCTGCGGGTCGGGGTCGAAGCCGATGGTGGCCTTGCCGTCGGCGCCGACCGTGACGCTGCCGCGCCGCAGCGCCAGCGGCTTCAAGGGATGGCCGGCATGGGCGCGCAGGCCCGCCAGCTTGTTCCAGCTCGGCTGCTGCGCCGGATCGGCGGCGATGCCGGCCAGCAGTGCGGCATCGGCGTCGGCCAGCCTGCCCTGCTCGGCCAGCGCATCGGACAGGAAGCGCCAGGCCTGGCCGTTGCGCGGCTCGATCTCGGTGGCGCGGCGGAACATCGCTTCGGCCTTGGCCCACTCGTGCTGCATGTACCAGCAATCCCCCGCGCCTACCCAGGCATAGGAGTATTGCGGATCGAGCTGCATCATTTTCTGGTATTGCTCCAGCGCGCCCGCGTAGTCGTGACGGGCGAAGCGCACTTCCGCCTCGATCTGCGCGGCAGCCGCCGCCCCGTTCGGCTGGCGCAGCGGCGACGGCGTGGCGTCGAGGAGCGAGCGCAGCACTTCCTGGGCCAGGGGATCGTCGGCCTTCAGCTTCAGGGCGCCGCGTGCCATTGCCTCGGCTTGCTTGCGCAGTGCAGCGGTCTGCTCCGCCTTGCCCGTCTCCGCCGCCACCAGGTACAGGTGCGCCGCCGCCGACATGGGCGCGGATGCCTGAGGCGCGGCCGCGGCAGCAGCCTTGAACCTGGCCAGGGCATCCGGCAGCTTACCCTGCACGGTGAGGGCCCGGCCTTCAGCCAGCAGACTGGCGCAGGCGCCGCTGCAGGCGGGATCGTAGTCGGCGTGGGCGAGCGGCAGGACCAGCGCAAGGGCGCCTGCCGCAATCAGAGTACGCAGCATGGTGTCTCCGTTAAGCGAAAACGCCGATGCTACCCGATCCGGGCAGCGCAAGATGCGCGAAATGTCACATCCGCGGCAATTACTGCCGCAGGCGCGGGCCGGTGGTCTTGCGGAAATCCGCCAGGTGCGAGGAAGGAATCAGGTTGATCTCGGCCGAATGGAAGTGGTCGCACAGCGGCCGCAGCGCGCCGTCTTCCGGCTTCCAGCAGGCGGCCTGCTCGCCGTCTTCGTAGATGTCGACGGTCCAGCCGGCGCCGCCGATGGTCTGCACGATGCCGCTGACGCCGCCCTCGAACGAGGCCGGCAGGTCGAAGGCGATGCGCAGCACGGTCGCATCGGGCAGGCGCGGATACGGGGTCGTGTAGAAGTCGTAGAGCTCGGCCGTCGGCCAGAACAGGCTCAGCACCTGCTGCAGCACGGCCTGGGTGTTGGCGCTGCCGCGCCCGGTCACGACGATGCGTACGCCTAGGCGCAGCCATTCGTCGCTTGCCGTCTCGATGCGGTCCAGGGTTTCGACGGTCAGCATGGCATTCGACTCCGGTAGATTGACGCTCGTCATACTACCCGGAGTCAGGCCCAAGATCCTCACAGAAAATCACAAGGCGGCGATTCTCCTTGCTTCGGTTGTACTTACGCCACGGTGGGTAATTTCGGCAGCAGCTTGTCGAGCGTGACAGGATAATCACGCACCCTGACGCCGGTGGCGTTGTAGATCGCGTTGGCGACCGCCGCGCCGACCCCGCAGATGCCCAGTTCGCCCACGCCCTTGGCCTTCATCGGCGACGACATCGGGTCGGTCTCGTCGAGGAAGACCACCTCCTGGTGCGGGATGTCGGCATGCACCGGCACCTCGTACAGCGCGAGGTCGTGGTTGATGAAGCAGCCGATGCGCTGGTCGACCACCAGGTCTTCCATCAGCGCCGCGCCCACCCCCATCGTCATCGCGCCGATCACCTGGCTGCGCGCCGACTTCGGGTTCAGGATGCGGCCGGCCGCACACACCGCCAGCATGCGGCGCACGCGGGTCTCGCCGGTGACGGCATCGACGCCGACTTCGACGAAGTGGGCGCCGAAGGTCGACTGCTGGAACTTCTTGTCGAGGTCACCATACTCCATCTTGTCCTCGGCATTCAGCTCGCCGCCCTCGGCCGCCTGGCGCAGCGGCAGCGAGCGTCCGCCGGCGCTGACCATGCCATCGCTGAAGTCCGCGCTGGCCGGGTCCAGGCCGAGCTTTTGCGCCACCATCTCGCGCAGCTTGACGCAGGCCGCGTAGACGCCGGCGGTGGACGAGTTGCCGCCCCACTGCCCGCCCGAACCGGCGGACACCGGGTAGTTCGAATCGCCCAGGCGCACCACCACCTTGTCCAGCGGCAGGCCCATCATCTCGGCCGCGGTCTGGGCGATGATGGTGTAGGTGCCGGTGCCGATGTCCGTCATGTCGGTTTCGATCGTGACCTGGCCGTCGCGCTCGAGGCGGGCGCGCGCCGCCGAGCGCATGTTGAGGTTGTTGCGGAAGGCCGAGGCCATGCCGTAGCCGATCAGCCAGCGTCCGTCCCGCACCTGGCCCGGCACCGGGTTGCGCTCGTTCCAGCCGAAGCGCTCGGCGCCCATGCGCAGGCAGTCGACCAGGCGGCGCTGCGAGAATTTGCGCTCGCGCTTTTCCGGATCGACGCTGGTGTCGTTCACGATGCGGAACATCACCGGGTCCATCTTCAGCTTTTCCGCCATCTCGTCCATCGCGATCTCGAGCGCCATCATGCCCGGCGCTTCGCCCGGCGCGCGCATCGCGTTCGCTTCCGGCAGATCCAGCCTGGCCAGGCGCAGCGCCGTGTAGCGGTTCGGGCCGGCGTACAGCAAACGGGTCTGCTGCACCGCCGTCTCCGGCTTGCCGTCCGGGAGGTCGCCCGACCAGCTTTCGTGCGCGATCGCAGTGATGCGCCCCTCGCGCGTGCAGCCGATGCGGATGCGCTGGATGGTGGCCGGACGGTGGGTCGTATTGTTGAACATGAGGGCGCGCTGCAGCGTCACCTTGACCGGGCGTTTGGCCTGGCGCGCGCCCAGCGCCGCCAGCAGCGCTTCCGAACGCAGGAACAGCTTGCCGCCGAAGCCGCCGCCGATGTAAGGCGACAGCAGATGCACGTTTTCCTCGGGGATGCCGAGGGTCTTCGCCATGTCCTTCTTGCCCCAGTTGATCATCTGGTTGGCGGTGAAGAGGGTCAGCTTATCGCCTTCCCATTTCGCGACCGAGGCATGCGGCTCCATCATCGCGTGCGACTGGTCGGGCGTGGTGTACATCGCGTCCAGCTTGACCGGCGCGCCGGCCCAGGCCGGGTTGAAGTCGCCGGCGCGCGTCTCGGGCTTGTCTTCCTTTTTCGCGATCGGCGCGCCATCCTTGGCCTTCGCCAGGTCGTACTCGCCCCTGGTCTTCGCATACTCGACCTTCACGAGGCCGGCGGCGGCGCGCGCCTGCTCGAAAGTTTCGGCCACGACCAGCGCCACCGCCTGGTGGTAGTGCTCGATCTCGGGGCCGCCCAGCAGGGTCGCGGTGTTGTACTTGCCCTTGCCCAGCTTGCCGGCGGTCTGCGCGGTGACGATGGTGATCACGCCCGGCGCGCGCTTCGCGGCCGACAGGTCCATGGACACGATCCGGCCCTTGGCGATGCCGGCGCCGACAACGTAGCCGTAAGCGGCATCCGGGATCGCCTGGTGCTGCTCATAGGCGTAAGGTGCGGTGCCGGTGGTCTTCAGCGGTCCGTCGATACGGTCGGTGGGACGGCCGACGATCTTCAGCCTGTCGATCGGGTTGGTGCCGGCGGCGGTGGTGAATTTCATCGGTCAGGTCCTCCTTGCGTCGAGCAGCAGCCCATCCAGCGTGCGCTGCACGAGGGGCACTTTGAAAGCATTGTCTTCGGTGACGCGGGCATTCGCGAGCAGCAGATCCGTGACGGCCTTGCCGCCACGTGCCAGCTGCTGTTCGGCCGCAGCCACGCGCCAGGGCTTGTGCGCCACGCCGCCCAATGCCACGCGGCCGCTGCCATCGCGCTGGACGATGGCGGCCACCGACACCAGCGCGAAGGCGTAGGAGGCGCGGTCGCGCACCTTCTGGTAGAAATGGCGTCCGCCGACCGGCTTGGGCAGCGTGACGGCCGTGATCAGTTCGCCCGGCGCCAGCACGTGCTCGATGTGTGGCGTGTCGCCCGGCAGCCGGTGGAAGTCGGCGATCGGGATCACGCGCCGGCTGCCATCGGCCTTGACGGTTTCGACGTTGGCGTCGAGGATGCGCATCGCCACCGCCATGTCGCTCGGATGCGTGGCGATGCAGGCATCGCTGGTGCCGACGATGGCGTGGTGGCGGTTGAAGCCGCCGATCGCCGAACAGCCGCTGCCCGGCGCGCGCTTGTTGCAGGGCTGGTTGGTATCGTAGAAATAAGGGCAGCGGGTGCGCTGCAGCAGGTTGCCGGCGGTGGTCGCCTTGTTGCGCAGCTGGCCGGTGGCGCCGGCCAGCAGGGCCCGCGACAGCACGGCGTAGTCGCGCCGCACGCGCGGGTCGCTGGCCAGGTCGGTGTTGCGCACCAGGGCGCCGACGCGCAGGCCGCCATCCTCCGTCGCAACGATCTTGTCCATGCCGATGCCGTTCACGTCGACCAGGTGGGCCGGGGTCTCGATCTCCAGCTTCATCAGGTCGAGCAGGTTGGTGCCGCCGGCGATGAAGCGGGCGTTCGGCGTCGCCGCTGCGGCCTTTGCCGCCTCTTCCGGGCTGTGCACGCGCTGGTAGGTAAACGCTCTCATGCCTTGCTCCCCAGGTTGCTCAGACCGGCCACCTCGCCGATCGCATCCATGATGTTCGAGTAGGCGCCGCAGCGGCAGATGTTGCCGCTCATGCGCTCGCGCATCTCCATCGGCGACAGCAGCGGACGCGCATTCAGGTCGGCCGTGACATGGCTCGGGATGCCGCGCTGGACCTCGTCCAGCATCGCCACCGCCGAGCAGATCTGGCCCGGCGTGCAGTAGCCGCACTGGTAGCCGTCGTGCTTGACGAAGGCCGCCTGCAGCGGGTGCAGCTTGTCCGGCGTGCCCAGGCCCTCGATGGTCGTGATCTCCGCACCCTCGTGCATCAGCGCCAGGCTGAGACAGGAGTTGATGCGGCGGCCATCGGCGATCACGGTGCAGGCGCCGCACTGGCCCTGGTCGCAGCCCTTCTTGGTGCCGGTCAGGCGCAGGTGCTCGCGCAGCAGGTCGAGCAGCGTGGTACGGGTGTCGACTTCCTTTTCGTAGCGCTGGCCGTTGACGCGCAGCGCCACTTTCGACAGCACCGGCGCCGGCGTCGCGCTCTTGTCCGGCGCGGTCGCCCCGGGCGTCTGCGCGCAGGCGGCGCCGGGCAGCGCGGCCGCGCCGGCCGTCAATGCCCCGGCTATCAGCAATTCGCGGCGCGCGGTGTCGATGTCCTGTGCTGGCGCTGCGTCGTTCAGATGGTCGTCCATGCTTCGCTTCCTTTCCCGGTGAGTCGCGCCGCCATCTTAAGTCGATTTACGCTCTGCACCGCACACGCTTTGTTGAACACCCGGCGGCCACCGAAAATGCACCGTCATGGTGCAAAATCGCGGGCGCAAGCGTGCGCACGCACGTGCGACTTGTCCTGTAGAATTGCTTATTTCGCCATTCTTCCCTCCCCCATGAATCACCGCGACGCTTTCCTCGCCAACGGCGGCGACGCCGGCGCACGCACGCTGGCACAGGACTGGCGCGCCCACCCACTCGGCCCCATGCAGGACTGGCCGGCATCGCTGCGCATGTCCCTGGGCATGGTGCTCGGCTCGTCCTTCCCCAGCTTCATCGCCTGGGGCGAAGAGCTGTATATCTTCCACAACGACGCCTATACGCCCATGCTCGGCAACAAGGCCGCGGCAGCCATCGGCACCCCGCTGCCCGAACTGTGGCCCGAAGTCTGGGACACCATGGCGCCGCTGGCGCACCGCGTGCTGGACGGCGAGGCGCTGTTCTTCGAGAACTTCCAGCTCACGATCGAGCGCAAGGGCTATCCCGAGCAGGCCTGGTTCACCTTCTCCTACAGCCCGCTGCGCGACGACACCGGTACCGTGGTCGGCCTGCTGTGCACCGTGGTCGAAGTGACCGACAAGGTACTGGCGCTGGCGCGCCACAAGGAGGCCGAGGAACGCTACGCCCTCTGCATCGAAGCCTCCGGCAACATCGGCACCTGGGCTTATGAACTCGATACCGGCGCCACCTTCGTCGACGAGCAGTTCGCGCGCCTGTTCCAGGTCGACGCCGCGCTGGCCCGCGCCGGCACCGAGCTGGTGCGCTTTACCGACATGATCCACCCGGAGGACCGCCAGCGCGTGGTGGCCGCGATCGAACATGCGATCGCCAGCGACACCCCGTACGACATCGACTACCGGATTCCCCAGCTCTCGCGCAAGGACGTCTGGGTCAATGCGCGCGGCAAGGTCTTTCACGACGTGGCCAGCGGGCGCCGGCGCTTCGCCGGCATCGCGGTCGACATCACCGAGCGCAAGGCGGCCGAGCTGGCGCGCCTGGAAAGCGAACGCCTGGCGCACGAAGCTTCGCAGCGCGAACTCGACAACCGCCGGCGCCTCGACGTGCTGCTCGACGCCGCGCCGGTCGGCATCGTCTACGTCGACGCGGGCGGCCGCCTGCTGCACGTGAACGCCGCGAACCGCCGCATCTGGGGCGATCATCCGGACACCGACAACGTCGATGCCTACGACCAGTGGAAGGCCTGGTGGCCGGCCGGAACGCCTGCCGCCGGCCGGCTGCTCGCCAATGAGGAATGGCCGGTCTCGCGGGTGCTGGCCGGCGAAGACTTCAACGGCATGATCGCCGAGATCGAACCTTTCGGCGCGCCCGGCACCCGGCGCACGATCCTGATCCGCGCCGCCGCCATCCGCGACGAGCATGGCGCGATCATCGGTGCGGTCGGCGCCAACATGGACATCAGCGCCCAGGTCGCGGCCGAGCGCGCGATGGTGGCGAGCGAAGCGAAGTTCCGCTCGATGGCCGACCTGGTGCCGCAAATGATCTGGTCGGCCGGCCCGGACGGCGTCTGCGATTACCTGAACGGCCGCTGGAGCGAGTTTTCCGGGGTGCCGGAAGCGGACCTGATCGGCAACGGCTGGGTGAAGATCATCCATCCCGACGACCTGCCGGGCTTGCAGGCGGCGTGGGCCCACAGCGTTGCCACCGGCGCACCCTACGAAATCGAATACCGGCACTGGCATCACTCGGGCGAGTACCGCTGGATGCTGAACCGCGCACTGCCGGTGCGCGCGGAAGACGGCGTGAGTATTCTGCGCTGGATGGGTGCGAGCACCGACGTCGACAACAAGCGCCGCGGTGAAGAAGAACTGCGCGCCGCCGCACGCCGCAAGGACGAGTTCCTGGCCATGCTGGCCCACGAACTGCGCAATCCGCTGGCGCCGATCAGCAGCGCGGCCCAGCTGCTGGGGCACGTCGCCGCCGACGAGAACCGGGTGCGCCAGGCGAGCGAGATCATCGGCCGCCAGGTGCGCCACCTGACCGGCCTGGTCGACGACCTCCTGGACGTCTCGCGCGTGACCCGCGGCCTGGTCGAGCTGCAGCTCGAGCGGGTCGACCTGAAGGCGGTGATGGCCAGCGCGGTAGAACAGGCGCGCCCCCTGATCGAGACGCGCCGCCATCGCCTCGACCAGGCAATGGACGCCGCCCCGGCCTGGGTCGACGCCGACCGCATCCGCCTGGTGCAGGTGATCGCCAACCTGCTCAACAACGCGGCCAAGTACACGCCGCAGGGCGGCGCGCTCAAGCTCACGCTCGAAGTGGGCGATACCCATGCCGCGATCTCGGTGCAGGACAACGGCATCGGCATCGGTCCGGAGCTGCTGCCCCAGGTGTTCGAGCTGTTCACCCAGGCCGAGCGCACGCCGGACCGCGCCCAGGGCGGCCTCGGACTCGGCCTGGCGCTGGTGAAAAGCCTGGTCGGCCTGCACGGCGGCAGCGTCGAGGCGCACAGCGGCGGCGCCGGCATGGGCAGTACCTTCCGCATCATGCTGCCGCTGGTGCAGTCGGTGCGGCCGGTCTCCCCTGGCGGCAGTGGGGCGAATGCGTTGGACGCCATGACGAGCCGGCACATCCTGATCGTCGACGACAACGCCGATGCCGCGCAGTCGCTGGCCGAGATCCTGCGCGCCCTCGGCAACGAGGTCGCGGTGGCGCACGATCCGCATCGCGCGCTGGCGCTGGCGGAGCAGGACTGGCCCGAGGTGTTCATCCTGGATATCGGCCTGCCGGACATCGACGGCTATGCGCTGGCGCGGCAGCTGCGTGCGATGGCGGCGGCGCGGCACAAGCAGCCGGCCCTGTATCTGGCGCTGACCGGCTACGGCCAGGCGCACGACAAGGTGCTGTCGAAAGCGGCCGGCTTCAACCGCCACTTCGTCAAGCCGGTCGACCTGGAAGCGCTGTTAGCGGCGCTGGCCGAGGCGCCCCAGGGCCGCGCCGCCAGGCCGGACTAAGCCCTGCCGCGCACGCTTGCGCGGTCCAGCGGCAAGTCGCGCAGGCGCAGGCCGCAGGCGTCGAACACCGCATTCGCGATCGCGCCCGCGGCCGGCCCCTGCGCCGCCTCGCCGGTGCCCAGGAAGGGCTGGCCGGGCCGGTCCAGCAGGTGCACCTCGATGCGATCCGGCACCTGGCCGAAACGCAGGATCGGGTAGGCGCCCCAGTCGCGCGTCAGCACCTGGCTGTCGTCGAAGCGCACCTTTTCCAGCAGGGTCCAGCTGGCGGACTGGATGATGCCGCCCTCGATCTGGTTGCGCACGCCGTCGGGATTGACGACCTCGCCACAATCGACGGCGGCGACCGCGCGCACGATGCGCACCCAGCCGGTGTCGAGCGCCACCTCCACTTCCAGCGCCAGCGCGCAATACGCCGCCAGATTCTTGTAGCGTGCGAAGGCGAAGCCGCGCCCGCGCCGGCCATGGCGCGGGTCGGGACGGCGCCAGGCATCCCAGCCGAAGCGCGCCGCGGCTGTCCGCACCACCTCGATGGCGCGCGGGTCGTCCAGATGGCGCAGGCGGAAAGCGACCGGATCGATACGCCCGGACGCCGCCAGTTCGTCCATGAAGCTTTCGATCGCGAACACATTGCAGTAGGCGCCCAGCGAGCGCACCGCCGACGTACGCAGGATGGCCTGCGGCTGGAAGTGGTGCACCACGCGCGCGTTCGGCAGCACGTAATAGGGAATCGCGTTGCGGTCGCCGCCGCCCTCGGGCTGCGGGATCGGTTTCGCCGGCGGCGGTGCGAAGGGCTTTTCCAGGTGGGTCGCCGCCAGCAGGTTCCCGGCCTTGCCTGGACGGGCGTTGTGCGGCGCGCTCCAGACCGCGTACTGCCAGGCGGCGATACGGCCGTCCGGCCCCAGCGCGCCCTGGACCTCGGCGCGCATCGGCGGGCCGAAGGGTTCCCAGCCGTGTTCGTCCTCGCGCATCCATTGCACCCGCACCGGACGTCCCGGCAAGGCGCGCGCCAGCAGCGCGGCATCGGCGGCGACATCGTCGGCCGCGTTGTGGCCATAGCAGCCGGACCCCTCGGTATGGATGCAGCGGATCTGCTCCTTGTCCGTACCCAGCAGCTCGGCCAGCGCCGCGCGCAGCGGGAACACGCCCTGGCTGTGGGTCCAGACCGTGTACCGCCCCTGCACCAGCTGGGCGACGGCGCAGGAAGGGCCGATCGAGCCGTGCAGCTGGAAGGGCCTTGTGTAGCTCGCGCGCAGCATGGGGCCGGCGGGGAGCGCGCCGCGTTCGAGGATCGTTTCGGGCTGCGCAGTCGGCTGGGCTGCCACCAGCGCGGCATTGCCGGCGCCGCCCGGGAATTCGGCCGGCATCTGCCAGCGCGCGGCCTGCGCCAGCGCCGCCGCGGCTTTCACGGCGCGGTATTCGCCGTCCGCGATCACGGCCAGGAAGCGGCCGTCGCGCACCACCTTCAGCACCCCGGGCAGCCTGGCCACGGCCTGGACGTCGAGCGACAGCAGGCGCGCGCCGGGCGAGGGCGGGCGCACCACGCGTCCGTGCACCATGCCGGGCAGGCGCAGGTCCTGTACGTAGGCGCGCCCGCCCGTGACCTTCGCCGGGATGTCCACCCTGGCCAGGCTCTTGCCGGCCACCGTGTGCGCGGCCGGCAGGCGCGGCGCGCTGGCCGGACTGGCGCGCAGGTGCAGCTGCTTGCCGGCCAGGAGTTCGCCGTAATTGGCGCGGCGTCCGTCCGGCGCGGCGAACACACCTTCGCGCAGCGCCAGCGATGCCGCCGGGACACCGAAGCGCTGCGCCGTCATCTCCGCCAGCACGTCGCGCGCCTGCGCGCAGGCATGGCGCAGCGCGGTGCCGCTGTCCTGCATCGAGTGGCTGCCGGCGGTGTAGCCTTCGTCGGGCGTCAGGGCGGTATCGGCCGTCACCAGCGACAGCCGCGCCGGCGCCAGCTGCAGTTCCTCGGCGGCCACCTGCAGCAGCGCGGTCTTGATGCCCTGCCCCAGCTCGGCCTTGCCGGTATAGACCGTGACGCGGCCGCCGGCATCGATGCGGATCCAGGCGTCCAGCATCGGCGCCTTGTCCAGGCTGCCCGGCAGCTTGGCCTTGCCGCCCTTCCCGCCCTGGCCCCAGGCCGGGACCATGCTGAACGCCAGGGTCAGCGAACCGGCGGCCAGAATGCGCCGCCGCGCCGGCGATGACGGCGCCGCGCTCATGCCTTGCCTTCCGGGCTGCCCGCGGCCCGCTTGACGGCACGCAGGATACGCATGTGGGTGCCGCAACGGCACAGGTTGGGCGCCATGTGGCGCCGGATTTCGGCGTCCGTCGGCGACGGTTTGCGCGCCAGCAGGGCTTCGGCGCGCATGATCATGCCGGCGATGCAGTAACCGCACTGGGCCGCCTGCTCTGCGATGAAGGCCTGCTGCAGCCGGCCCGGCGCGTCCGCCGTGCCGAGGCCTTCGACGGTGCGGACCTTGCGCGCGCCGACCGCGGCCACCGGCATCAGGCAGGACAGCACGGCCTCGCCGCCGACCAGCACGGTGCAGGCGCCGCACTGGCCGAGGCCGCAGCCGAACTTGGCGCCGTTCAGCTGCAAGTCGTTGCGCAGCACGTAGAGCAAGGGGGTGTCGGGATCGGCGTCGACGCTGTGCCCGCGCCCGTTCACGCTCAACTGGTAAGTGGTCATGGCTGTTTCGCTTTCCGGACACTGTCCTCGATTTCCGGCCAGGGGGCCTGCTGCGCGCCGTAACGGCGCAGATAGGCGGCCAGCGCGGCGGTTTGCGCATCGTCCAGGATGGCGCCGAAGCCGGGCATCCAGCGCCCCGGCTCGCCGTCCGGCGGCTCGATGCCGCCGCGGACGATGTGGATCAGGCTGCGCGGATCGGGGTCGTACAGGGCGATCGCCTGCTGCAGCGGCAGCGCGCCGCCGGAGCCCGGCGTGCGCCCGGCTTCATGGCAGCGCGCACAGTTGGTGGCATACACTTCGCGGCCGAGGCGCATGCGGGCGGCATCGGGATCGCCGGCATCGGGTGAGGCCAGGCCGCCGCTGCGCAGCGCGGCCGGCGCCGGCCTGGCCTGGGCCGGTGCTTTCTGCAGGTACCCGTGCAGCCAAGTGGCCAGCGCGTCGATGTCCTGGTCATCGGCCAGGCGCAGGTTCTCGACCACGCCCTGCATCGGCCCGCCGGCCACCGCATGGCCTGGCGCGATGCCGGTGCGCAGGTAGCTTGCGAGGTGCTCGCGCGTCCACGGCAGCGGCGACGGAGAGTGCGCGTTCAGCGCCGGCACGTACCAGCCTTCGGCTTCGCCGCCGTCCAGATAGCGGCGCTGGTCGGTGCCGCCCAGGCGGGTGCGCGGTGTATGGCAGGCGCCGCAATGCGACAGCGCATCGGCAATGTAGGCGCCTCTATTCCACGCCGGGCTTTGCTGCGGGTCCGGCTGCCACGTCGCCTGGTCCAGGTACAGCAGGTTCCAGAACGCCACCAACGGACGGAAACCGAAGGGAAAGCGCATGTCGTTCGGCCGCGCCGGGGCGTCCAGCGGCGTGCGCGTCATGAACCAGGCGTACAGCGCGTGGATGTCGTCGTGCCGCAGGCGAGTGTAATGATCGTAGGGGAAGGCCGGATACAGCAGGTGGCCGTCGCGCGACACGCCGGCGCGCAGCGCGCGGGTGAAGGCTTCTTCGCTCCACTGGCCGATGCCGCTCTGCGCATCCGGCGTGATGTTGGTGCTGTAGACGGTGCCGAAGGGCGTCGCCAGCGCCAAGCCGCCGGCATAGGGCCGGGCCGGATCGGCGGTATGGCAGGCCGCGCAGGTGCCGAGGGCCGCCAGGCGTGCGCCCTTCTGCACAGTCGCCGCGTCGAAGGACGGCGCGCGCTGCTGCGGCGCAAGTGCCGGCCGCCACATCAGTGCAAAGGCGCCCGCCGCCAGTACGAATGCAAGCAGGAGGATGAACGTAAAGACCGGCCGCCGCCGCGGCCGCTTACTGCGCGGGTGCTGCTCCATGCCTGCTCCAGTCGCCGGGAATGGCAGGATGGTGCGCCCGGCCGCTGCCGCGGTCGGTACGCTGGAGCACATAGAAACGCCGGTTCAGCGGCGCGGACCGAGGCCTTGCAGGGCTTTCAGCACGTCCTGGTGCGCGGCCGTCCAGCCGGATTGCAGCAGCAGCGGCGCGCACTGGGCACAGGGTTCGAAGGGATTGCAGGCATGGTCGATCTCGACATAGCGGCTGCCCGTCACCAGCTTGGCGGCGCGGGCATCGACACGGCCGGCCGGGGCCTTGGCGTCTGGCGCGCCGGCAGCGTCGCCGTCTTTGGGCAGCCAGCGCTCGAAAGCCTCGAGCGCCACGCCGTTCGGCACATACCAGCGCTTGCGGGTGGGATTCCAGCGAGCACCGAGTTCGCGGGCCTGGTCTTTTTCCGCGTAGGGCACATTCAGAAACGTCATGCCGCCATCATACCATTTGCGGCCCGCATTCCAGCCCTACCCCAGCCGCGCCAGCACGTCCTCGAGGTCTTCCAGACGGTAGGGCTTGGCGACCACCCAGAACGGAAAGCCGACCGCGTCGCGCTCGGGCGCGCCATAGCCTGAGGCAAAGGCCACCTTCAGCGCCGGCTGGGCCGCCACCGCCATGCGCGCCAGGTCGACGCCGGACTGCCCGGCGAGGTCGATGTCGGTGAACAGCAGGTCGAAGCCGCTTTCCTTCAGCAAGGCCACCGCCGCATCCAGCGTCGCCGCCCCGCTCGCCGCGTGGCCCAGCGCGTCGAACAGGCTGCAGGTCATCTTCATCAGGTCCGGATTGTCTTCCGCCACCAGGATGCGGCGCGCTACCGCCGCCGGCTCGACGCTGCCGGGTTCGAGAGCGGCCGGGATGCTGCGGTTGGCCAGCAGGTGCCGAATCTTGCGCGCCAGCTGATCGCGGCCATAGGGCTTGGACAGCAGCTCGACGCCCGGATCCAGGCGCCCGCCGTGCACGATCGCGTTCTGCGTGTAGCCCGAGGTGAACAGCACGACCAGACCCGGCAGCATTTCCTTGGCTTGGCGCGCCAGCTCGGGACTGCGCAGCGGGCCCGGCATGACGACGTCGGTGAACAGCAGGTCGATCGGCATGCCGCTCTTGACGATGCTGAGCGCGGCGGTGGCGTTATCGGCCTTCAGCACGCGGTAGCCGAGGCTGCCCAGCATCTCGACCACGGTGCGCTGCACGGCCGGATCGTCCTCGACCACCAGCACGGTCTCGGTGCCGCCTTCGACCGGGCCGCCGGTCAGGCGCGTGGCGAGGTTCTCTGCCTCATGGCTGCGCGGGAAGTACATCTTGACCGTGGTGCCGTGGCCGACTTCCGAATAGATACGGAAATGGCCGCCGGTCTGCTTGACGAAGCCGTAAGCCATCGACAGGCCCAGGCCCGTGCCCACGCCTTCCGGCTTGGTCGTGAAGAAGGGTTCGCAGGCGCGCTCCAGCACTTCCTTGCTCATGCCGCTGCCGGTATCCGACACCGCGATCAGCACGTACTGGCCGGGGTTGATGTCGGGCTCGGCGGCCACGTAGGAATCGTCGAGCAGTGCATTGCCGATCTCGATCGTCAGGCGGCCGCCGCCCGGCATCGCGTCGCGCGCATTGATCGCCAGGTTGAGGGTCACGTTCTCGAGCTGGTTCGGGTCGACCACCGTGTTCCACAGGCCGCCGCCGCGCACGGTCTCGATCTGGATGGTCTCGCCCAGCGCGCGCCGCAGCAGGTCGTCCATCTCGCCGACGATGCGGCCCGGGTTCACCACCACCGGCTGCAGCGGCTGGCGCCGCGCGAAGGCCAGCAGCTGCGAGGACAGCTTGCCGCCGCGCTCGACCGCCTGCAGAGCCGTTTCCAGCAGCTGACGTGCGTCGCCATCCGGCTGGCGGCGTTGCAGCAGCTCGAGGTTGCCGCCGACCACCTGCAGGATGTTGTTGAAGTCGTGGGCCACGCCGCCGGTCAGCTTGCCGATCGCTTCCAGCTTCTGCGAACGCTGCAGCGCATGCTGGGCTGCCGACAGTTCTTCGGTGCGTGCGCTGACCAGCGATTCGAGTTCCAGCTGGTGGCGCGCCAGTTCGTCCTGCGCCTGCTTCTGCTCGCTGACGTCGCTGCCCTGCACGAAGATGCCGATCACCGCGCCCATCGGATCCAGCACCGGCTGGTAGATGAAGTCGAGGTGGCGCGTGGCAGGGGTGCCGTCCGGGCCGCTGAGCAGTTCGACCGGTACGGCGCGGCCGATGAAGGCGCGCCCGCTGCGGTAGACATCGTCGAGCAGGTCGGTAAAGCCCTGGGCCGCCACTTCCGGCAAGGCCTCGCGGATGGTCTTGCCGATCAGTTCGCGGCCGCCTGTCAGCTGGCGGTAGGCCGCATTCGCCAGTTCGAACACGTGCTCGGTCCCGCGCAGCACGCAGATGAAGCCGGGCGCCTGCTCGAACAGGCGCTGCAGGTGCATCTTGTCGCCCTGCAGTTCGTTGGCCAGCTTGAGCGCCGCATGGGCTTCGGACAGGGCCGCGGTGCGCTGCTCGACCATGCGCTCCAGCTCTTCCTGCTTGCGGCGCAGGCTTTCTTCGGCGCGCACGCGCTCGGTGACGTCGCTGCCCTGCGAGAAGATGCCGACCACGGCCCCGGTCTCGTCGACGATGGGCTGGTAGACGAAGTCGATGTAGCGCATCACCGCCTGGCCGCCGGTGGCCGGAATCACGCCCAGCGGCAGCGCGGTGCCGACGAAAGCCTGGCCGCTCGCGAACACCTGGTCGAGCAGCTCGAAGAACTGCTGGCCTTCCAGCTCCGGCAAGGCTTCGCGCACCGGCTTGCCGATGATGTCCTTGAAGCCGGCCAGGCGGTGGTGGGCATGGTTCTGCAGCTCATACACATGCTGCGGGCCGCGGAAGAAGCAGACGAAGCCCGGCGCCTGCTCGAATAGCCGCAGCAGCTCGCGGTAGGGCCGGCTGATCTTGGCCTGTTCGAGTGCGGACTCGGTGGCGAGTGTGGGCGTATGGACAGGCAGCGGTAGATTCATATGAGCGCGGAATGCAAAACGGATATCCGGCCCATGTTACCTTTTTAAGGCTGTCGAGACAACAAGCTCAGCGCTGCATGCCCCAGCGCCGCACTGTCATCCGCTCGACGGCGTCGAACACGATGTGCTCGAACAGCAGGCCGATCACGATCACCGTCGCCAGGCCGGCAAAGACCTTGTCGGTGAACAGTTCGTTACGGCTCTGGAAGATGTACCAGCCCAGGCCGCCCTTGCCCGAGGTCGTGCCGAACACCAGTTCCGCCGCGATCAGGGTGCGCCAGGCGAAGGCCCAGCCGATCTTGAGGCCGGACAGGATGGCGGGCAGCGCCGCCGGCACCAGGATCTGGGTCACCATGCGCAAGCCGCCCAGCCCGTAATTACGGCCGGCCATGCGGAGCGTGTCCGGCACCGCGCGGAAACCCGCGTAGGCATTCAGCGCCAGCGGCCACATCACCGAATGCACCAGCACGAACACCAGGCTGCCCTTGCCGAGCCCGAACCACAGCAGGGCCACCGGCAGCAGCGCGATCGCCGGCAGCGGATTGAACATGGCGGTCAGCAGCTCCAGCAAATCGCGCCCGAGCCGGCTGGACATCGCCAGCGTCGTCAGCAGGAATGCGCCCAGCGCCCCGGCCAGGTAACCCTGCAGCAGCACCGCCAGGGAGACGCCGACGTAACGCGGCAGTTCGCCGGACGCGACGCCGTCCACGAAGGCGCGCGCGGTCTGCAGGAAGCTGGGCAGCAGCAGGTCGTTGTTGGCAGCGCGCGCCGCCCACTCCCACAGCGCCGCCAGCACGAGCAGCAGGATGCCTTTACGCAGCCAGTTCGGCAGCCAGCCCGGCACACGCGCGCCCTTCGCCCGCACGCTCGGCGCCTGCGCAGGTTCAAAGGGCTGCAGCGGCAGCTCGTACTCGGCCCGCAGCACCGGATCGATGCGCGCGCTCATGCCTGCACCGCCACTGCCGCCGGCGCTTCGGGCAAGCCCGCGGGCGCCGATGGCGGCTCGTCGCCGAACAGCAAACGGTGGATGCGCTGGGCCGCCGCCTGGAAGTCCTCGCTGCCGCTGCTGGCCAGGCTGAACTGGTGGCTGTTGATCTCGGCCCGGACCCGGCCCGGATGCGGCGACAGCAGCAGGATACGGTTGCCAACCACCAGCGCTTCCTCGATCGAGTGGGTCACGAACAGCATCGTGAAGCCCACCTCTTCCCACAGCGCCTGCAGCTCTTCCTGCATGCGCCGGCGCGTGAGCGCATCCAGCGCCCCAAAGGGTTCGTCCATCAGCAGGATGTCGGGCTGCATGGCCAGCGCCCGCGCGATGGCGACGCGCGCCTTCATGCCGCCGGACAGGGTGTGCGGATAGGCGTCGGCAAAGCGCGCCAGGCCGACCTTGTCGAGCCAGTGCATCGCGCGCGCCTCGGCCTCCTTGCGTTTGACGCCGTTGACGAGCAGCGGGAACATCACGTTCTGCCTGACGGTCTTCCAGGGCGGCAGCTGGTCGAATTCCTGGAACACGACGATGCGGTCCGGGCCCGGCCTGAGGATGCGCCGCCCGCGCAGCAACAGGCCGCCGCTGGTCGGCTGGACGAAACCGCCAACCGCCTTCAGCAGGGTCGACTTGCCGCAGCCCGAAGGGCCGAGCAGCACGAAGCGGTCGCCTTCGTAGACGTCGAAGCTGACCTCGTGCGTGGCCCGCACCGTGCCCGCGCCGGATGCGTAATCGATGCTGACATCTTGCGCACGCAGCAGCGGCGCCGGCAGCGGCGACGCCGAGAGCGCCGCCTGGAATGGGAATACGTTCATGCGCCCTCCTCCTCAGCTGCCCGCGCCGAGCGCCGGGTGCTCGAAGAAGTAATCGCGCCAGGACGCCGGCTGGTTCTTGATCGCGCCCGCCTGGAACAGGAACTGCGCCAGGCCCAGCGTATTCTGCGGCGCCACCTTGAACTGGATCTGCGGGTTCTTGATGACCTTCAGCAGGAAGGCACGGTCGGTTTTCGCTTTCGTCACGCGCAGGTAGGCGTCGGCGGCAAGTTCCGGATTGGCCGTGATCAGCTGGGCCGCTTCGTTGAGCGCGTCGACGAAGGCGCGGTAGGTCTTCGGGTTCTCCTTCACCCACTTCTCGGTGGCGTAGAGCACGGTCGCGGAGTTCGGCCCGCCCAGCACGTCATACGAGTTGAGGACGATGTGGGCCTTCGGATTGCCGGCCAGTTCCTGGTCCTGGAAAGGCGGGTTGCCGAAGTGGCCGTTCAGCTCCGTCTGGCCCGCGATCAGGGCCGCGGTGGCGTCCGGGTGCGGCACCGACTGCGTCAGGCGGTCCAGGCGCGTGTACTGGGCCGTGCCCCACTGCTTGGCGGCGGCCATCTGCAGGATGCGCGCCTGCACCGAAACCGTCACCGCCGGCAGCGCGATCCTGTCCTTGTCGCTGAAGTCGGCGATGGTCTTGACGTTCGGGTTGGTGCTGACCAGGTAATAGGGGAAGTTGCCCAGCGAGGCGATGCCCCTGACGTTCTGGCGGCCGTGGGTACGGTCCCAGATCGTCAGCAAGGGGCCGACGCCGGCGCCGGCCACGTCGATGGAGCCGGACAGCAGCGCATCGTTGGCGGCGTTCCCGCCCGACAGCTGCAGGTACTCGACCTTGACCGGCACGCCCTGCTTCTGGCCGTGCTTCTCGATCAGCTTCTGGTCCTGGGCCACGTTCAGCAGCAGGTAGACGAGGCCGAACTGCTGGGCGATTCGGAGCTGGCCCTCGGCATGGGCGGCGGATGTGGCGGCAAAAGCCAGGGTCAGGCCGGCGGCGATGGAGCGGAACGGGATGCGCATGGTGGTCTTCTTTTTCAGGTAAAGCAGGTTCAGAACGGGACGTCGCCTTCGATCGTCGTGCGGTACAGCTTGCGGCGCTGATCTTCGGGGCAGCCGGCCGCCAGGTGCATCAGCGAGCGGTTATCCCAGAACACCATGTCCTGCGGCTGCCAACGGTGGCGGTAGATGTGTTCGGCCCGGGTGCCGTGGTCGAACAGTTCGTCCAGCAGTGCGCGCGATTCGTCTTCCGGCAGGCCGACGATGCGGGTCGTGAAGTGCTCGCTGACGAACAGCGCCTTGCGCCCGGTCTCGGGATGGGTGCGCACGACCGGGTGCACGACCGGTTTCACTTCGTCGATCTGGGCCTGGGTCAGCGCGGGCCGCCAGGGATTGCGCTTGCGCAGGTCTTCGTAGCGGGCCAGGTAGCTGTGCTCGGCCTTCAGACCTTCGATGGCGCGCTTCAGCGCCGCAGGCAGGCTGTCCCAGGCCGTGTGTTGGTTGGCGAACAGGGTGTCGCCCCCAATCGCCGGCAGCTCCTGCGCGTGCAGCATCGAACCGAGGCTGGGCGTTTCCTTGTACGAGAGATCCGAATGCCAGAAGTGGCCGGCGTCGCCCAGGCCGATCGGCTGGCCGTTCTCGCGGATGTTCGAGATGATCAGCACCTCCGGATCGGAGGCCAGCTGGAACTGGCGCAGCACGTGGATCTGCAGCGGCCCGAAACGGCGGCTGAAGGCGACCTGCTGGGCGGGCGTGATGTGCTGGTCGCGGAACACCAGCACGTGATGGTCGAGGTGGGCGCGGTGCAGGCGCGCGAAGTCCTCATCGGACACGGGCCGCGACAGGTCGAGGCCCAGGACTTCGGCGCCCAGCGGCGCATCGAAAGCCTTGATGGCGAACTGCTGGCGGGATGGCGTATTGACGCGGTGCGTTTCCTGGAGGACGGCGGACATGGGCGCTTCCGGTTGAGTCGAGATGCGCCCAGCTTATGCCCGCTCACTTGCCGGAACAACGAAGCTTTTCGAGGAAGCTCATACGGTTTTTGCTGCGCCGTAGCATGCGACAGAATGTTCAATATTTTGCTAAGGTGTCAACCACAACTTAACAAGGGGAGCGATATGCAAGCCCAAATCCAAGCAACCCGCCGGTTCAGCATCCTATCGGCGATTTTCGATGTGCTCGACCCGATACCTTTCGGTTTCTTCGTGGCCGCGCTCATCTTCGACATCCTGTACGCCAACACCTATACCATCCTGTGGGTCAAGGCGGCGGCATGGCTCATCAGCATCGGCCTGGTGTTCGCCATCATCCCGCAGCTCATCAACCTGGGCCGCACCTGGTTCGGCAAGCAGCGCGTCCGTACCCGCAACCTGGCCCTGAACTTCTGGCTCAACGTGGTCGCGATCGTCGCCGCCCTGCTGAACGCCTTCGTGCACAGCCGCGACGCCTACGGCACCATGCCGGCCGGCGTCTGGCTGTCGGTGTTGACCGTGCTGGCGATGGTGCTCGGCCGGATTCTGCTGGCCGGGGATACAGTCACTTACAAGGAATACAATCATGGACAAGCTTAAACGCGGATGGCCGCTGACGCTGGGCATCGCAGCCGGCGTGAGCTTGCTTCTTTCTGCCTGCGGCGAGAAAGCCCAGGTCAACATCTCCCAGCAGCTGGGCGGCAATCCGGTGATGCCCAAGCCGCAGGACTTCCTGGTCCCGCCGATGCAGGTGCCGGACGGTGTCGGCTGGAAGGGCGACGCCAGGCCGCAGGTTATCGCCGGCCTGCAGATCGAAAAGATCGCGTCCGGCCTCAAGCATCCGCGTTCGCTGCTGACGCTGCCGAACGGCGACGTGCTGGTGGTCGAAGCCAACGGTCCTGGCGAGGAAGCCGTCACCACGCCGAAACAGGTCATCGCCGGTAAGGTCAAGAACAACTCCGGCAAGGGCGGCAAGGGCGGCAACCGCGTGACCCTGTTGCGCCGCAAGCCCGGCGCCAGCGGCGAGTGGGAACAGCACGTCTATATCGAAAACCTGCACTCGCCCTTCGGCATCCAGCTTGTCGGCGATACGCTCTACGTCGCCAACACCGGCAACATCATGAAGTACCGCTACGTGCCGGGCGAAACCAAGATGTCGGATCCGGGCGTGGAGTTGGGCGACCTGCCCAGCACCGTCAACCACCACTGGACCAAGGCCATGGTGGCGAGCGCCGACGGCAAGCACCTGTACGTGGGCAGCGGCTCGAACAGCAACATCACGGAAAACGGCCTGGAAGTGGAATACCGCCGCGCCGCCGTGCTGGAAGTCGACGCCGCCACCGGCGCCAGCCGCGTGTTCGCCTCGGGCATCCGCAACCCGACCGGCCTGCAGTTCGAGCCGACGTCCGGCAAGCTCTGGGCCATCGCCAACGAGCGCGACGAGATCGGCGCCGACCTGGTCCCGGATTACCTGACCTCGGTGCAGGAAAAAGGCTTCTACGGCTGGCCTTACAGCTACTACGGCCAGCACGTCGACCGCCGCGTACAGCCGCAGCGCCCGGACCTGGTGGCGAAAGCCATCAAGCCGGACTACGCGCTGGGTGCGCACGTCGCGGCGCTGGGCCTGTGGTTCTATACCGGGAACCTGCTGCCGCAGTACAAGGGCGGCGCCTTCGTCGCGGAGCACGGCAGCTGGGACCGCACGCCGCTGTCCGGCTACCAGGTCGTGTACGTGCCCTTCGCGAACGGCATGCCGAGCGGCCCGGCCCAGCCGGTCGTGACCGGCTTCCACTCGGCCGACGAGAAGCAGCTGTTCGGCGCACCGGTCGGTCTGGCGCAGGATGCGGATGGGGCGCTGTTGATTGCCGATGACGTGGGCAACGTCGTCTGGCGCGTCACGAAGCGTTAAACCGTAGGGTGGGCACCCTGTGCTCACGAATAATGTTCATATAACGTGGCACGCACGCGGGCACGTTCGTGTTGAGGCCCTCGGCCTCAACACCCCGCCCTACATGCGCTTGGCCAGCCTCACCTGATCCCCATCGGCCAAGCCATCCGGCGGACTGTCGATAATGCGGTCCGCCTTCGTCACCCCACCCCCCAGCTGAATCACGTTGCCGAGGTCGCGCGCAATCGTCACCTTCCTGATCCGCACACGGTTGCCGGCATCCAGCACCGCGACCTGGGCGCCGTTGCGGCCCATGATCAGCGCACCCGGCGGAATCGCCACGGCATTATCGGTGATCGCCGCACCGTCGAACTGCACGGTCGCAAACGCCCCGGGCAGCAGCTCACCCTTCGGATTCTCCACCGCCAGCTGGACCAGCATGGTGCCGCTGCCCGCATTGATGGCCTGGGCCAGCGACTGCACCTTGGCCTGGTAGCTCACGCCCGGCCGTTCCGGCACGCTCACCCGCGCCGTGCTGCCCGGATGGATCTGCGCCACCTGGCGCTGCGGCACCTGCACGTACACGCGCAGGCGGTGCAGGTCCGACACCACGAACAGTTCGCTGCCCGCGGCGCCGCCCGACCCCGCATTGACCAGCGCGCCGACGTCGGTATTGCGCGCCGTGACCACGCCGTCGAACGGCGCAACCAGCTGGGTGTAGCGCTTCAGCGCCTGCTGGCGTTCGACGCTGGCCTGCAGGGCTGCCGCGTTCGACTGCTTGGAGATGAAGTCGCCCTGCTTCTCGTCGGCTTCCTGCTTCGACACCGCGTTCTGCGCCACCAGCGACTGCCAGCGCTTCGCCGTGCTCTCCGCCAGCGACAGATTGCTGCGTGCGACCGCCAGCTGGGCCTGGGCCTGGCGCAGGTCCTGGTCGAGGTCCGGCGTCTCGATCACGGCCAGCACCTGGCCGGCCTTCACGGGCGCGCCAATATCCACGTTCCACGCCTTCAGGTAGCCCGACACGCGCGCGTAGATGGGGGCGCGCGACCAGGCTTCGATGCGGGCCGGCAGTTCCATCGGCGCGCCGGCGACATCCTTCATCGCCACCAGGCTCACCGTCGGCACCGCGTGGTCGGCCGCCGTCTCCTTCAGTTGCTCGGCCTGCGAGTGGCGGGTGGCGAGGCCGCCGGCCACCACGGCGCCGGCCACAGCCAGCGCGATCGCGGCGATCACCAGCGGGCGTTTCGAATTCTGGGCTTGTTTAGCTTGCATGGACAGGAACTCCGGATGGGGGTGGCAGGCCTGCGTCCAGCGCGCGCTTCTGGCGGCGTCCGTGGACCAGGCTGAAAACGACGGGAACGAAGACCAGGGTGGCGATGGTCGAGAACACCAGGCCGCCGATCACGGCGCGGCCTAGCGGCGCATTCTGCTCGCCGCCCTCGCCCAGGCCCAGCGCCATCGGCAGCATGCCGATCACCATGGCCAGGGCCGTCATCAGGACCGGGCGGAAGCGCACGTAGCCGGCTTCCAGCGCGGCCGCGGCGGCATCGCCGAGTTCTTCGAGCCGCTCGCGGGCGAAGCTGATCACCAGCACGCTGTTGGCGGTCGCCACGCCCATGCACATGATGGCGCCGGTGAGCGCCGGCACCGACAGCGTGGTGTGGGTCGCGAACAGCATCCACACGATGCCTGCCAGCGCGGCGGGCAACGCCGAGACGATCACCGCCGGATCGGTCCAGGACTGGAAGTTGACCACGATGAGCAGGTAGATCAGACCGACTGCGCCCAGCAGGCCGAACAGCAGTCCCGAGAAGGCGCGCTCCATGGTGCGCACCTGGCCCAGCATCTCGACGGTCGCGCCCTTCGGCACCTCAAGCTTGGTGTCGTCGAGCACCTTGCGGATGTCGGCGGCGACGGCGCCGAGGTCGCGGCCCTGGGTGGTGGCGTGGATCTGCACCATCGGCGCGACGTCGTACTGGCTGACCACCGCATTGCCGCTGCCGCGCTCGAAGCGGGCGATGCCGCCGAGCGTGGCCGCATTGGCGTTGCTGCCGTTGCCGACCGGGAGATTGGCCAGCGCCGACAGCGAATCCAGTTGCGCCTGCGGGGTCTGCATCACGATCGGATAAGTCACGCCGGTGGCCGGGTTCAGCCAGTAGGTCGGCGCCACCTGGCTGGAACCGGCTAAATTGACCACCATGCTGTTGGTGACATCGCGGGTGGTCAGGCCGAGCAGCTGGGCCTGGGTCCGGTCGACGTCGACCTTGAACACCGGCGCGCGGTTCGACTGCTGGATGCGGGCATCGGCCACGCCGGGGATCGCGCGCACGCGCTTGAGCAGCTTCTGGGCGTAGCCGAAGTTGGCGTCGATGTTACGGCCGCGCACCTGCACGTCGATCGGCGCCGGCGAACCGAAGTTCAGGATCTGGCTGACGATGTCGGCCGGCGGGAAGGAGAAGGTCGTGTCCGGGAATTCGCGCGGCAGCACCTCGCGCAACTTGGCCACGTAGTCCGCGGTCGGCGCATGCTCCTCGCCCAGCGCGATCTGGAAGTCGCCGTCCTGGGTGCCCATGGTGCCGGTGTTGTTGTAGGTGAGGTTGATGCTCGACGACGGCATGCCGATGTTGTCGACCATGGTCACGATTTCGTGGGCCGGGATCACCTTGCGGATCGCCTGTTCGATTTGCGCGAAGCGCTTGGCGGTCTCCTCGACGCGGGTGCCGACCGGCACGCGGGCGTGAATCAGCACCTGGCCCGAATCGACCGCCGGGAAGAAGTTACTGCCCAGGAAAGGCACCAGCAGGAAGGACAGCGCCACCACCGCGATGAAGCCGATCAGGAAGGGCCGGCGGTGCTGGATCGAATGCTCGAGGATGCCCTTGTAGCGGTGGCGGATGCCCTCGAAGCGGGCCTCGAAGCCGCGCTGGAAGCGCTGAAACGCGTTGCTCGGCTTGTGCGCGTGTTCTTCGCGGGGGTCATGCGCGCGCAGCAGCCAGTTGGCCATGGTCGGCACCAAGGTGCGCGAAAGGATGAAGGAGCACACCAGCGCGAAGATCACGGCCTTCGCCATCGGCACGAACAGGAAGCCGGCCACGCCCTGCAGGAAGAACATCGGGATGAACACGATGCAGATGCACAGCAGGGAGACCAGCGCCGGCGCCACGATCTGCTGGGCGCCGTCCATGATCGCCGGTTCGACCGCCTTGCCCTGCTCCAGGTGCCAGTTGATGTTTTCGATGGTGACGGTGGCGTCGTCGACCAGGATGCCGACCGCCAGCGCCAGGCCGCCCAGCGTCATCAGGTTCAGCGTCTCGCCGGTCGCCGCCAGCGCAATGATGGAGCCGAGGATGGACAGCGGGATCGACACCGCGATGATCACGGTCGAGCGCCAGCTGCCCAGGAACAGCAGGATCATCACGCTGGTGAGCGCCGCGGCGATCGCACCTTCCATCGCCACACCCTTGATCGCGGCGCGCACGAACACCGACTGGTCGTTGATCGGCACCACCTTCAACGCTTCCGGCAGGCTGTCTTTCATGGCATCCAGCTTGGCGCGCACGCCGTCGACAATGGCCAGCGTGGAGGCCGAGCCGTTCTTCAGCACCGACATCAGCACCGAGCGGCCGCCGTCGACGTGCACGATGTTGGTCTGCGGCGCATTGCCGTCGTGGACGTCGGCGACGTCGCCCAGATAGATGGTCGTGCCGCCCACCACCTTGACCGGCAGCCGCGCCAGGTCTTCGATGGCCGAGGGTGGGTTGTTCAGCTGGATCGTGTATTCGAGAGCGTCGATCTTCTGGTTGCCGACCGGCGTCAGCACGTTCTGCGCCGCCAGCGCATTGGCGATGTCCTGGGCCGACAGGCCGCGCGCCTGCAGGGCGTCGGGCTTGACGTCGATCTGGACCTGGCGCTGCTTGCCGCCGTAAGGCAGCGGGATCGCCGCGCCGGGCACCGTGACCAGCGGCGTGCGGATCGTGTTCAGGCCGAGGTCGAACAGCTGCTGCTCCGACAGTCCCTTGCCCGACAGCGCCAGCTGCAGGATCGGCACCGTGGCCGCGTTGTAGTTGATGACCAGCGGCGGCGTGATCCCGGCCGGCATCTGGCGCACCGCCGACTGCGCGATCGCCGTCACCTGGGCATTGGCCACCGCAACGTCGACGCCCGGCTGGAAGAAGATCTTCACGACGCTGACGCCCGCATAGGTGTTGGCCTCGATGTGCTCGATGTCGTTGACCGTGGTGGTCAGCGAGCGCTGGAACAGGGTCGAGACGCGGCCCGCCATCTGGTCCGCCGGCAGGCCGGTGTACTGCCAGGCCACCGCGATCACCGGCATTTTGATGTCCGGGAAGATGTCGGTGGGCGTGCGCATCGCGGCCAGCGGGCCGATGATGAGCAGGGTGAGCGCCAGCACGACGAAGGTGTAGGGCCGTTTGAGTGCGACGCGGACGAGGCCTAGCAGCATTGATTACTCCGAACAGGGGCAAGGCGGCGGCATGCTGGCGTCAAACTGCCGTCATCTTCCTGTAATGACAGCCCATCTGCCGCGAAGCCGAGGTGCAAACGCGATAATATGCGCGAAAACGCGCAGGCTGGCTAGGGGCTGCGGGCCGCAAAGGCTTATGAATTTTGCGCAGCAATACGCGGCCGGGCGGCAGTGTCAATACGAATGACACGGCATGGCGCCATGCTGGCGGCCGCCATGTCACAGTCGTATTTAGTCGCTGACATTGATCCTGGACTGCCTGAGCGGGCCGGTGACAATCCCCCCTCTCCGCATCGTCCATCCAGTGATCGACAACACGATCGCAAACAGCGTGCTTACCCACTGCCCGGTCCAAAGCTGTGACGTCAGCTCGGCCTTTTCAGGATGCTTTGCATAATAGGTAATTTGTACCCAAATCCATAGAAGAACGCCCAGAACGATAAGGCTGTTCGCCAGAATTCGGTTCGTGGTCCTACTAAACTGATGCGTAATGCGGCTGTGATCCATCGGATTGGCTATGTCTTGAATCTCAGCCGCCCTCAAAACTCGCCGTCCACCACCACCCTATCTCGCCCACCCCGCTTGGCCGCATATAGCGCCTTGTCCGCCGCCTCGATCAGCGCCCTGGCATCCTCCAGCCGTCCCTTCTCCAGGCTCGCCACGCCGATGCTCAGGGTCACGCGAGGATGCACGGCGGTCGGCGCATGCGGCAGGTTCAGCGAAGCGACGTATTCGCGGATGGATTCCGCCAGCCGCCGCGCCTGCACGGCATCGGTGTCCGGCAGGATGGCGGCGAACTCCTCGCCGCCGTAGCGCGCGGCGACGTCGGCCGGACGCTTCAGGCGCGAGGCCAGCGCCTGCGCCACCGCCGTCAGGCAGCCGTCGCCGGCCTGGTGGCCGAAGTGGTCGTTGTAGGCCTTGAAGGAGTCGATGTCGGTCAGCAGCAGCGACAGCGAACCGCCCAGGCGCTGGGCGCGGCGCAGTTCGCGGTCCAGCGCGACGTCGAAGTAGCGGCGGTTGGCGATGCCGGTCAGGCCGTCGACATAGGAACGGGCGCGCAGGGATTCGGCGTGATCGAGCAGGCGCTTCTCGCGCTCGACGGTGCCGCTGACGTCGCGGATCTCGATCAGACAGAAGGTTTCGCCGTCTTCGCGGAAGGGAGAGACGGTGACCGCCTGTTCGATCAGCGGGCCGTCGAAGCTGCCGGCGGCGCGCAACGGAAAGGGGCTGCGGTTCTCCGATTGCGGGATCGCGGTGACAAGGTCCTCGGCCAGCGCAGCCAGCACCGCCGCCTCCACGCGCGAACCGCGCAGCGTGGGGAAAACCTCGAACAGCGGATATCCCGTCACGCGGCTGGCGGCGCGGCCGCAGCGCGGCGTCAGCCAGCTGTTCCACAGGACGATGTGCTGGGCGGCGTCGACCACGATGACGCCGCCGTTGACGAGGTTCAGGACGCGCGAGGCGATGGCGGAGGCGGCGCCGGATGGGGCGCCGCCGGCTTCTGGCTTGGAAGTGATCACTTGGCAGTTCGGAAACAAATCGACTGCCGGATCATACCGGAACTCAGGGGTGCAGAACAGCTCGCAGAGTCTTCGATAGGTCTTCGGCCGAGTACTTGGCGACGTAGGCGTCGGCGCCTACCTTTTTGACGTGCTCTTCGTTCGTCGTGCCCGACAGCGAGGAGTGGATCACCACCGGCAGGGTCGCGAAACGCTGCTGGGTCTTGATCTTGCGGGTCAGCGTAAAGCCGTCCATTTCCGGCATCTCGAGGTCGGTCAGCACCGCGGCCACGCGGTCGTGCACGGTCTTGCCCTCGGCTTCGGCAGCGGCGGCGATGGCGTTCAGCTGCTCCCAGCATTCCTTGCCGCTCTTGGTCATGATGAAGGGCAGGCCCATCGCGTCCAGGCCCTGCTCGATCAGCGCGCGCGCGACCACGGAATCGTCAGCTGCCAGCACGACGGAGCCCGGCTTGATGACGATCTTGCTGCCGACCGCCTGTGCGACCAACTTGTCGTCGCCTTCCTTCGGCGGGTTCAGGTCGCGCAGGATGGTTTCCACGTCCAGCACCTGGGCCAGGCGGGCCGGCTGGCCGTCCTGGGGCTCGAGGCGGGCGATGCTGGTGACCATGCCGCTGCCGGCGCTGCGTTCGGCCGACATCACCTGGCTCCAGTCCAGGCGCACGATCTCTTCCACGCTCTCGACCGCGAAGGCCTGGGTGGTGCGGGCGAATTCCGTGACCAGCATGATGTTCAGGCCGGTGACCGGCTTGACGCCGGCGATGCCCGGCAGGTCCAGCACCTGGATGATCTGGCCGCGCAGGTTGACCACGCCCAGCACGTGCTTCGGCGCGCCGGCAATCGCGGTGATCTCCGGCATCGCGACGATCTCGCGGATCTTGAACACGTTAATGCCGAACAGCTCGCTGTGCTGGCCGTTGTCGTCGCCGCCGAGGCGGAAAAGTAAAAGCTCGAATTTATTGGTGCCGGTGAGGTTGCTGCGCTCGTCGACTTCCTGCTGAACCGATTTCATGTCTCGTCCCGAAAAAATAGTGATGCCGCCGGGAAACGATTTTAGAGGCGAATATCGCGCCTGTGTCATGACAGCGCAAATACTTGCTCAATTTCATCACTTTCTGTTCCAAAAAACCACGGATTCTCACAAACCCCTTGGCTCCCCGCCTGCGCGGGGACGACGTTAGTGGCTGATTGACAAGGCCAGGGTTTCCTTTACTTCTTCCATCACCACATAAGACTTCGACTGGGCCGAGTCGGCCAGGTGCAGGATCTCGCCGAGCAGGCGCCGGTACTCGGACATTTCGGGGATGCGCGCCTTGATCAGGTAGTCGAAGTCGCCGGACACCAGGTGGCATTCCATGACTTCCGGGATGCCGAGCATGGCGCGGCGGAAGCGTTCGAAGGCCTTTTCGGACTTCTGCAGCAGCGTGATCTCGACGAAGACCAGGATTTGCAGGCCCATCGCCTGCGGATTCACGCGCGCGTAATAGCCGGCGATGACGCCGTCGCGCTCCATGCGCTTGACCCTTTCGATGCAGGGCGTCAGCGACAGCCCGACCCGCTCCGCCAGGTCCTTCATCACGATGCGGCCGTCGTTCTGCAGGATGGAGAGGATGTGGAGGTCGATCTTGTCGAGCAGCCGGCTCGATTCTTTTTGCACGCGCATGAAGTTTCACCAAATCTGGAAGTAAATATAGGAACTAATTTGCCTATATCAGATATAAGATAGCAATATTTTCTGATTCATCCAATCTATTTTTAGAGAGCATTATGCGAGTCATCGTACTGGGAAGCGGCGTGGTCGGCGTGTCGACCGCTTATTATCTGGCCAGGGCCGGTCATGAGGTCACCGTGATCGACCGTCAATCCGCTGCGGGGCTGGAAACCAGCTTCGCCAACGCCGGCCAGATCTCCCCGGGCTATGCCTCGCCCTGGGCCGCGCCCGGCATCCCGATGAAGGCGGTCAAGTGGCTGTTCCAGCGCCACGCGCCGCTGGCGATCCGCCCGGACGGCTCGCTGTTCCAGCTGCAGTGGATGTGGGAGATGTACAAGAACTGCGACGCCGACCGCTACGCCGTCAACAAGGAACGCATGGTGCGCCTGGCCGAATACAGCCGCGATTGCATCCGCGCGCTTCGCGCCGAGACGGGCATCGACTACGAAGGCCGCCAGCGGGGCACGCTGCAGCTGTTCCGCACCCAGGCCCAGTTCGACGGCGCCGCCAAGGATATCGAAGTGCTGCGCCAGGCCGGCGTGCCCTTCGAAGTGCTGACCCGCGAACAGCTCGCCAACGCCGAGCCGGCGCTGGCCAAGGTCCGCGACAAGCTGGTCGGCGGCCTGCGCCTGCCGAACGACGAAACCGGCGACTGCCAGATGTTCACCACCAAGCTGGCCGACATGGCCAAGGCGCTGGGCGTGCGCTTCGAGTTCGGCGTCGACATCCGCGCCATCGAATCGCAGGGCGACCAGATCACCGGCGTGCGCACCGACAGGGGCACCTTCACCGCCGACCGTTACGTGGTCGCGCTGGGCAGCTACTCGCGCCTGCTGATGAAGCAGTTCTTCCGCGTCCCGGTCTACCCGCTGAAGGGTTACTCGATCACGGTGCCGATCACCGATGCCGCCCAGGCGCCGGTGTCGACCATCCTCGACGAGACCTACAAGATCGCCATCACCCGCTTCGAAGACCGTATCCGCGTCGGCGGCATGGCGGAAATCGCCGGCTACAGCAAGGCGCTGAACCCGCGCCGCCGCGAGACCCTGGAGATGGTCGTGACCGACCTGTTCCCGGGCGGCGGCGATGTGTCGAAGGCCAGCTTCTGGACCGGCCTGCGCCCGATGACCCCGGACTCGACCCCGATCGTCGGCGCCACCCCGCTGCGCAACCTGTTCCTGAATACCGGCCACGGCACCCTGGGCTGGACCATGGCTTGCGGCTCGGCGGCGGTGATCTCGGATCTGGTCAGCGGCAAGGTCCCGGCCATCCACACCGACGACCTGGCGATCTTCCGCTACGCCGGTTCGCGTCCTTCCGCAACCCGCGCCGACTTCGTCAAAGCCTGATGGCGGCGGGTGTACTGGAGGCTCGCGCGGGCGCGCTGCTGACCGTCGACCTGGACGCCATCCGCGCCAACTGGCGGCAGCTAGCGCATACCGCGGCGGGTGCGGTCTGCTCGGCCGTGATGAAAGCCGACGCCTACGGTCTCGGCATGGACATGGTGGCGCCGGCGCTGGCGCGCGAAGGCTGCCGCGTGTTCTTCACCGCGCATCTGGAAGAAGGCATCCGCCTGCGTCCGATGCTGCCGGCCGATGCGGCGATCTATGTGCTGCACGGCCCGACGGCCGGTACGGCGAACGACTTTGTCGAACACAACCTGATTCCGGTCTTGAACGATCCCTCGCAGATCGCCGAGTGGCGCGCGCTGTGCCGCAAGCTGGAGCGCCGCCTCCCGGCCGCACTGCAGTTCGACACCGGCATGTCGCGCATGGGCCTGGCCCCGGCCGACGTCGATGTCCTGCTGGCGGATCAGGCCTGGAAGGACGAGCTGAAGCCTGTGCTGGTGATGAGCCACCTGGCCTGCGCCGACGAACCGGCGCATCCGGTGAACGAACTGCAGCGCGAACGCTTCGCGGCTTTGCGCACACGCTTTGCCGGCATCCCGGGCAGCCTGGCGAATTCCTCGGCGGTCTTCCTCGGCCCCGACTACCGGCACGACCTGGTGCGCCCGGGCGCGGCGCTGTATGGCATCAATCCGCAGCCGGGCGGCGCGAATCCGCTGTGCCAGGCGGTATCGCTGCGGGCGCGCATCGTGCAGTCGCGCAGTGTGCAGGCCGGCGACATCGTCGGCTACGGCGCGCGCTACGTGGCGGACGGGCCGCGCCGCATCGCGACCATCGCGATCGGCTACGCGGATGGGTGGCTGCGTTCGCTCTCCAGCCGCGGGCATGCTTTCGTCGATGGGGTGCGCGTGCCGTTTGCCGGGAACGTGTCGATGGACAGCATCACGCTGGATGTGACCGGAGTGCCTGAAGAACGCGTGCAGGCGGGTTGCGAGGTTGAGCTGCTGGGTGCGCAGCAGACTGTGGACGATGTGGCGCGCGAGGCTGGCACCATCGGTTACGAAGTGCTGACCGGGCTAGGTAGCCGCTTTCACCGGCGCTACTTGTAACGTCGTTCCCGCGAAGGCGGGAACCCAAGTACTGCCGGCGTTGCGTTAGCGCGTACAACTTGGATTCCCGCCTGCGCGGGAATGACGTACACAAGTGGCAGGCCTAGAACAAATCCCCCTGCGGACTGGTCAACCGCGCAAAGCTGTCGCCCAAAAACGGCAAAATCGCATCCGCCACCGGCTCCAGCTGCTTCGTCAGATAGTGCTCGTAGTCGATCGGCGACGCCAATCCCGCCTCTCTTACGTCCATCGGCTCCGGCCCGGCGGTCGTCATCACATAACGTATCCACCCGCCATTGCGATACTGCGGTGGCCGTCCCTGGCGCGCGTGGAATTCGTCGGCGATGCGCGCGGCGCGCACGTGCGGCGGCACGTTCTTTTCGTATTCGTCCAGCGCGCGGCGCAGGCGCTTGCGGTAGACCAGCTGCTCTTCCAGCTCCCCGTTCAGCGTGCGCGCCACGTAGTCGCGTACGTAATCCTCGTAGGGCTGTTCCTTGAAGATGCGCTCGTACAGGCCCTGCTGGAAGGTCTGCGCCAGCGGGGTCCAGTCGGTGCGCACCGTCTCCAGGCCCTTGTAGACCATTTCGTCGCCGCCGTCGGCGCTCGTGGCCATGCCGGCGTAGCGCTTCTTGCTGCCCTCGTCCGAGCCCCGCACGTTCGGCATCAGGAAGCGCCGGAAGTGCACGTCGTATTCCAGCTCCAGCGCGCTCTCGAGGCCAAGTTCCTCCTGCAGCGTCGTGCGCCACCAGGCGTTCACGTGCTCGACCAGTTCGCGGCCGATGCGCTCGGCATCCATGTCCGTATGCGGTTTGCCCAGCCAGACGAAGGTCGAGTCGGTGTCGCCGTAGATCACCTGGTAGCCGCGCTCCTCGATCAGCTCGCGGGTGCGGTGCATGATGCGGTGGCCGCGCATCGTGATCGAAGACGCCAGGCGCGGGTCGAAGAAGCGGCAGGCAGGCGTACCGAGCACGCCGTAGAAGGCGTTCATGATGATCTTCAGCGCCTGCGACAGCGGCGCGTTCTTGTCGCGCTTCGCCGCTTCCCTGCCCGCCCACACGCGCGTGACGATGCCCGGCAGGCAGTGCCTGGTGCGCGAGAACCGCCCGCCGCGAAAGCCCGGCACGGTGGCCTCTTCCGGCTCGGCCAGACCCTCGACCAGGCCCACCGGATCGATCAGAAAGGTGCGGATGATGGACGGGTAAAGGCTTTTATAGTCCAGCACCAGCACGGAATCGTAGAGGCCGGACTTCGAATCCATCACGAATCCGCCGGGGCTGTCCTCGGCCGGCACGTCGCCGATGTTGGGCGCGACGAAGCCCTGGCGGTGCATCAGCGGGATGTAGGAATGCTCGAACGCGGCCACCGAGCCGCCGCTGCGGTCGGCCGACAGCCCCGTCACGCTGGCGCGCTCCAGCAGGAAGGCTAGCAGGTTGGTCTTCTCGAAGATGCGCGTGACCAGCACACAGTCCTTCAGGTTGTAGCGCGCCAGCGCCGGCTTGTCCTGGTAGAACATGCGGTCGATCTCGGCCATCCGGTCGTAGGGATTGCCGATCTCCTTGCCTTCGCCGAGCAGAGTCTGCGACACCGACTCCAGGCTGAACGAGGGGAAGGTCCAGGTGGCCGAGCGCAGCGCCTCGATGCCGTCGATGACCAGGCGCCCGGCGATGCCGCCGAAATAGAACTCGCCGCCACTGCGTTCGCGCCATTCCATCGGGCTGCCGTCGCGGCCCAGGCGCAGCGGCCGCGCCATTTGCTCGGCGTGCTTCTGCAGCACCCGCAGGTCGAAGCCGATCACGCTCCAGCCGATGATGGCGTCGGGATCGTGGCGGATGAACCATTCTTCGAGGCGGTCGAGCAGCGCCAGGCGGCTCTCGCAGATCTCGTAGTCGAAATCGAGACTACTCGCATCGCCGTTCGCGGGACCCAGCATGTAGACCTGGCGCTGGCCGCAGCCTTCCAGCGCGATCGAACGCAGCTCGCCCTGGAAGGTGGTTTCGATGTCCAGCGAGACGGTGCGGATCGGCGGACGGTAGTCGCCGTCGGGTTTGAGCTGGCCGTCCAGCAGCAGCTGCGGGTCGTTTTCAGCTGGGATCCCGGCGAACAGCACGGGCGCCGTGATGAAGCGCTCCATCAGGTAACGCTCGGGCGGGCGCACGTCGGCTTCATAGACGTCGACGCCGTGCTGGCGCAGCTTCTTTTCCAGCGCCAGCAGCTTGCGGTACTGGCGGCAGTACAGCCCCAGCACGGGACGGTGGCTGAAATCCTTCAGCGCCAGTTCGCGCAGTTCGCAGCCTTTTTCGCCTCGCAGTACGAACTCGGCGGCCTCGCGCTGCTCGAGCGGGATGAAGGCAACCGCCTGCTGCCCCGCCACGCGCACGCGGCGCGGGCCGTGCTCGGTCGCCAGCCAGAACTCCAGCTCGACGCCGGCATCGGTATCTTTCCAGTGCCGGGTCAGCAGGAAGCCGCGCGGGTGGTTCATGATGAGAATGAGACGCTGTCGCCGCGGTAGCGCGCCAGCTCGGCCTCGCTGAAACCGGCGCGGCGGCGGGCCTCCACGTTGAAGGGCCCCTTCAGCACCGGCGCCTTGTAGTGGATCGCCAGTTCCTCGTAGGTGGACACCGGCTCCAGGCCGCGCCCGGCGCACAAGCCCAGGTACCAGCGGTTGCCGATCTCGACGTGGCCGACCTCGTCGCGCAGGATGATGTCGAGGATCTCGGCCGCGGCCTGGTCGCCGGCCTGGGCCAGCTTGGCGCGCAGCGGCGGGATCGCATCCAGGCCGCGCGCTTCCAGCGTGCGCGGCACCAGGGCCATGCGCGCGAGGATGTCGCCGCGCGTCTTCTCGACCATCTCCCACAGGCTGTCGTGGCCCGGGAAGTCGCCGTAGGTGTGGCCCAGTGTCGCCAGGTGGGCGTCCAGCAGCGAGAAGTGGTAGGCCTCTTCCTTTGCCACGCGCAGCCACTCTAGGTAGTAATCCGCCGGCATGCCGGGGAAGCGCCAGATCGCGTCCAGCGCCAGGTTGATGGCATTGAACTCGATATGGGCCAGCGCGTGGACCAGCATCGCGCGGCCTTCGGGCGTGACCATGGAACGGCGGCCGACCAGGCGCGGCGGCACCAGCTCCGGTTTGGCAGGACGGCCGGGAATGCTGCCTGTGGGGTCGAACTGCGCGTCCGGATCGATTACAAGGCTGCCGGCGGCCGAAGCAAGGGCCAGGCTTGCCACGCCTTCGCATTTGCGGCGCGGGTCCGTTTCAAGCAGGTGGATCAGTGCGCCTGCGCGCAGCTCGGACGGAGCGGACATCGTGTGTTTGGTCGTGCGTAAAACGCGCAGTGTACCAAATTCGCATCACTGGTTATACAGATAGGCCGCCATGTCGCGCGCCTCGGCTTCGCTCACGCCCAGATCGGGCATGGCAGTCTTCGGGTCGACCTCGCGCGGGTGCTGGATCCAGCGGATCAGGTTGACCGCGGTGTTCGGCACCACGCCCGCCACATAGCTCTGGTCGCGCATCTCGGTCAGCGAGGGGCCGACCTTGCTGTCGGCATGGGCAATGCCCTTGATCTCGTGGCAGGCGGCGCAGCCGTAATTGGCAAGCAGTTGCTGGCCCACGCGCGGGTTGCCGCCGGTGAGCGGATCCTTGTCGGGCGGCTGCTTGGCGCAGCCGGCCAGCATGGCCATCGTTGCCGCAAAAACGATAGACTTCTTCATCGTCCCGCTCCCGCGGCCGCGCCGGTTGGCGAACGCGTCAGCCAGCGCGCGCATAGCACCAGGCCGGCCGCCACATAGGCCAGGCCGCCCGGGATCCACATGATCAGGCCGCCGAGCTGCTGGTCTTCCAGCGCCGTCAAGCCGAAGGCCTGGGCCTTGCTGCCATAGTAGGGGTACCAGATCTGTTCCGACATCGTGAACAACGCTCCCAGTGCGCCGGTATGCATCATGGTCGTGAACAGGTAGATGATGGCGGCGCCCCTTCCCTGCGTGCCGCCTTCGCGCGCCAGCACCGCCCACCAGAACAGCAGCGCCGAGAACAAAAAGCTGGCGTGCTGCAGGGCGTGCACGCCATTGCTGGCGAGTCCGGCCTGGAAGGTGGCCGGCACGTGCCACATCCATAAAACAGCGAAGTGCAGCAGCCAGCCGTTCAGCGGCCGCGTCAGCGCATGCCATGCGGCGCTGACCGCCGGGTTGCGGGTCGCGGCACCGGTGCGGCGGCGCCAGGCGGCCGGCAGGCCCCAGACCCAGATTCCGAGCGGCCGCCCCAGCACCAGCATCGGCGCCGCGACGATCATCAGGAATTCATGCTGGACCATATGGGCGGCAAAGGAAAAGCTGCCGCTCGAATCCAGCGGCGAGGCCAGGGCCAGCGCCAGCGCGACCCAGCCGGCGCCGAACCAGGCGGCCTGGCGCGCCAGCGGGCGGCGCGAATGGCGGGAACGCGGCCACAGCTTGCGCAGGCCCAGCACGTACAGCAACAGCGACAAGGCCAGCAGCACCAGCACCCAGGGCTCGGCGCCCCACGACAGCGCGTCGGCGGCCGTGTACTGCCCCTCCACGTCGTGGGCGCGAGCCCCCGCGCATGCCAGCCAGAGGATGAGCGGAATCAGACGAAGCATGGCGACAGCACCCATTGCGGAAACCACATCGCCAGCACGACCAGAGAAGATAGTGCCCCGACTGTGAGCGCCACCGGCGCCAGGAAGAATCGGCGGTCCTGCGCTCCATCCGTGTCCCCGGCGTCCGGTCCCTGCTCCGCTTTGGCGGTGCGCCAGTTACGCCAGGCGCCCCAGCTCATCCAGATACAGGCGGCCAGCGACGCGGCGCTGACCAGGTGCGGCGCCAGCGTGGTCTGGTGCGCGCAGGACGGCGTCACCAGCGCGTAGATCACGCTCTGATCGGCCAGCGCCACCGCGGGCGCGACCAGCAAGGCAGGCCAGTTTCCCATCTTAGAATCTCGCTCCCCAATAAACGACGGCATAGATCGGCAGCCAGCTGAGCACCACGAAATACCAGTAGGACGCGTTCTCACTCACGTCGACATAGCGCTTCCCTTCCATCTCGCCACTGAAAGTCAGCGCAGTCAGAACACCGGAATCGAAGGTGTCGGTGATCAGGTGGGTCGTATGCAGGGCCATCAGCATCCACACCACGGAACCGTAAGCGTTGCTGTCCCAGCGCGTGTTCAGCGCGCCGAATTCGAGCCAGCGCACGGCGAGAAAGGCGAAGGAAACCAGCATGCACATCACCATCCAGAACTGCGTCTTCTTGAGGTCGAGCCGCTCCGCCGCCTTCTTCGCGTAATGGTTGGGGATCATGCTGACCAACATGATCGCCGTGTTCAGGTTGCCCCAGATGAGCTCCGGCGGAAATTGCGACATCGGCCAGGCACTGACATGGCTGCGCAGGTAGAAGTAGGCCATGATGGTCAGCGCGAACACCGTGCCCTCGATCGCCATCAGGCCCATCGTGCCCCACCACATCGGGCTGCGGTTGCCGAAGGCGAAGGTCGGCAGGGTCGAGATGTCGAGCACCTGGCCGTCCTCCAGCAGGCGGCCGTCGCGCTTTTCGTCGCGGCTCATGGCAGCAGCTCCGAGTCGACGCGGCGTTCGATGATGTCGTGTTTGGGCCAGAACCACAGCGTGGCCGCGATCGCCACCGGCACCGCACCCCATACCACTGCCCAGGGGGTGAAGATCGAGCCGACGAACAGGACGGTGGTCGCCACGGCGGAAAGGAAGGCCCAGATCGTCGAACTGGGCAGCCACAGGCGGTGGTCCACCCTGGCGTCGGCCACCGAGGTGATCAGGACTTCGCGCCATTCGTTGGCCAGGCCGGTCACGTGGCGCGGCGAACCGCCCTCCTGCCACAACGGGTAGCGGCCGTGCACGACCGGCACGAGGTGGAAATTGGCCATCGGCGGCGGCGAAGCGACGCTCCATTCCAGCGTGCCTGCGCCCCAGGGGTCGTTGCCGGCAATCTCGCCGTGGCGGCGGCTGTGCAGCACATTGACGATGAAGAGCAGCATGCTCAGCGCGATCGTCAGCGCGCCGATCGTGGCCACCAGATTCAGCTTGTCCCAGCCCATCTCGGACGGGTAGGTGTAGACGCGGCGCGGCATGCCCTGCAGCCCCAGCACGTGCATCGGGAAGAAGGCGACGTTGAAGCCGATGAAGAACAGCCAGAAGTTCCAGCGGCCCAGGCGTTCGGACAGCATGCGGCCGGTGAACTTGGGGAACCAGTAATAGAAGGCGCCGAACAGCGGGAACACGGCGCCGCCCAGCAGCACGTAGTGCAGGTGCGCCACCACGAAGTAGCTGTCGTGCAGCTGGTAGTCGAGCGAGACCGAGGCCAGCATCAGGCCGGTCAGGCCGCCCAGCAGCAGGATCACGAAGAAGGCCAGCACGAACAGCAGCGGCGTCTTGAAGTTGATGCGCCCGGTCCAGAGCGTCGCGATCCAGCAGAAGATCTGCACCGAAGTCGGAATCGCGATCATCAGGCTGGCGGCCGTGAAGAAGGTTTTGCCCAGCTCCGGCAGGTTGGTGGCGAACATGTGGTGCACCCACAGGCCGAAGGCAAAGAAGGCGGTGGCGATCACGGCCAGGATCATCGCCGGGTAGCCGACCACCGGCCGGCGCGAGAAAGTGGCGATGATGCTGGACATGAAGCCCAGCGGCGGGATGAAGATCAGGTAGACCTCGGGATGGCCGAAGAACCAGAACAGGTGCTGCCACAGCAGCGCGTCCCCGCCCAGGGCAGGGTTGTAGAAGTGGGTGCCGACCAGGCGGTCCGTGATCAGGGCGGTACTGGCCAGCATCACCGCCGGCATCGCGAACAGCACCATGAAATTGGTGACCAGGATGGTCCAGACGAACAGCGGCATGCGGTTCAGCGTCATGCCGGGCGCGCGCATCTTGAGGATGGTGGTGATCAGGACGATCGCCTCCATCAGCGCCGACAGCTCGGTGTAGGTGATCATCTGGGCCCAGAAGTCGACCCGCTTGCCGGGCGAGTACTGCGGGCCGGACAGCGGCACGTAGGCGAACCAGCCGGCGTCGGGGCCGATGTCGAAGAAGAAGGCCGCGTACAGCATGATGCCGCCCATCGTGAAGATCCAGTAGGCGAAGGCGTTCATGCGCGGGAAGGCGACGCTGCGCGCACCGATCATCAGCGGCACCAGGTAGGTCGCCACCGCCTGCATCACCGGCACCGCGAACAGGAACATCATGGTCGAGCCATGCATCGTGAAGACCTGGTTGAACTTGTCCGCCGAGAGCAGCTTGCCGTTCGGGAGCGCCAGCTGCAGGCGGATCGCCAGCGCCAGCAAGCCGCCGAGCAGGAAGAAGATGAAGGTGGTGACCATGAAGCGCTTGGCGATGGTCTTGTGGTTGATGGCCGCGAACCAGCCGATGATGCCTGGCGGGTCGCTCCAGGTCTGCTCCAGGATGTGCGCGTTGTCTCTGCTGACGCTCATTTCAAAGTCTCCAGGTAGGCCAGCAGGGCTTGCAGGTCGTCGGGCGGCAAGGGGTTGGGCGGCATGAAAACCCCCGGCTTCAGCGATTGCGGGTCGCCGATCCAGCCGCCCAGGTGGCCGCGGTTGTTCGGGAACATGGCAGACGCGATGGTGCGGCGACTGGCCAGGTGAGTCAGGTCCGGACCGAGCATGGCATTCGCGCCGGCGCCCCTGACGGTGTGGCAGCTCGCGCAAGACCTGCTCAGGAAAACCTCGCGGCCGCGCTGCGCCAGCGCATCCGCCGGCTCGGCGGCGGGACGGCGCTGCTGCGCGGCCCAGGCTTCGTAGCGTTCGTTCGGCTCGGCCTCGACCAGCAGCGCCATCATCGCGTGTTCGATGCCGCAGAATTCGGCGCACTGGCCGCGGTAGGTGCCGGGGCGGTCGGCGCGCAGGCGAAGCGTGGCGGTGCGGCCCGGGATCATGTCCTTCTTGCCGTGCAGGTTCGGTATCCACAGGCTGTGGATCACGTCCTTGCTGCGCAGCGTGACCACCACCGGGCGCCCGGCCGGGATGTGCAGCTCGTTGGCAGTCGTGAACTCGCGCGAAGGGTCGGCGTCGCGGTAGCGCGCTTCCCACCACCACATGTGGCCGACCAGTTCGATGTTGACCGCGTCCTGCAGCGGCATGCGGGCCAGCGCGCGGCTGGTGAAGACGTCGGCCGCCAGCAGCACCAGCAGGCCGACCGTAGCGAGGCCGGTCGACCAGCCGATCACGCGCCAGATGCGCCGCTCGGGACGCGCTAGCGAGTCCAGGTTCGGGGCCGTGCCGGCGTCCGCGCGCGGCGCGATCCACAGCGCCGTGACGCAGGCCGCCACGATCAGCAGGAACACCAGCGCGCACAGGCCCAGGGTCAGGTTCCACAAGCCACCGATGTGTTCGGCCTGGATGCCGGCCGGGCGCAGCGCGTCCTGCAGGGGTTTGGCGGAGGAAATCAACCCCATACCCAGCCCCCTGCCATGGCTGCCGCCGCCAATAAAGCGCGCAGCACCAGCCCCCTCGACTGCATGTCGGCCCCCGATATAATATTTATAACTATATTTGGCGTTATAAACTATTTTCCGGCGGCATGCCGCACGACTCACTGCTGAGCCAAGCGGCCTTTTCGGACCTTAACCTGCAGCGTCGATTCGGGCGAGGCCAGTTTGCGCGCCCTCCTCCACCGGCTGGGCGGCGCGCGCTTCCTTGCGCTTCAAGGCATAGCGGTTCAGGCCGGCCATGTGCACCCGGCACAGGTAGTCTTCCCAGTCGATCAGGCGCGCATCGACCGGATACAGCGCGCGCTCTCGCTCGCCGAAGCGCGCCGCCAGCGCCAGCAGCCTGTCGTTCTGGAAGCGGTAGCGCGGCTGCGCGTAGAAGGAGAAGGTGATCGCCAGCAGGCGCGTGGTGCGCAGCTTTTCCATCGCCGGGGTCTCGCCCGGCTGGCCGGCGAGGCGGCGCAGGCCGCTCCAGGCCAGCGCGCCCAGCGCCACGCCGGCCATCGCCAGCCGGAAGCGGACATTGCCGACCACCCGGAACGCGTGCTTCGGCTCCTGGTGGAACAGCTTGTCGTACTGCTGCCAGTTGCGCTGCGACTCGCCCTGCAGCAGGCGGATCAGGTCCCCGACCAGGATCGGATTGCTGCCGCCGCTGCAGCTTTGGTAGATGCGGTGTCCTCCAGGTGCCTGCAGCGCTTCCGCCGCCGCCATCAGGATGCCGTTGGCGACCAGGTCGGCCGGGATCACGTCGATGATGCCTTCGGGGCGCGCCGGGAAAAAGCTGGTGCGGCCGCGCGCATAGGCCAGGATCACGGCGTCGGCCACCTTGACGCCTTCCAGCCAGCCCGGCACCGGGTCCTGCAAGGTGCTCTCGATGATCGAGGGCCGCACGATGGTGAGCGGACGATCCTGCATGCCCTGCATGGCGAGCTGCTCGCCCATCCACTTGGTGAAGGTATAGGTGTCGTTCCAGCCGTGGCGGTTGGCTTCGCGGATGCCGAGCGCGGTCAGCGCCTGCGCCAGCTGCTCGGCGCTGCCGCCGCGGGCCTGCACGCGCGCGCGGACGCGGGCGATCTTCTGCTGCAGGCGCGCGGCCAGTGCATCGACATCATCATTGCGGCCCATCGGGTGCCGGCTGTCCTCGACGATGTCGCCGCGCCGGTAGCCGTTCACGTAGCAGGTCGAGACCTGTACCAGCGGGCAGCGTGCTGCGCGGGCCAGCGCCGTCAGGTGGTGCAGGCTGAGCGTGTTGATGGCCAGCGCCTGGTCGAGCGGTTCGCGGAAGTTCACGCTGGCCGCGGCATTGATCACCAGGTCGGTGCGCAGCGCCAGATCGAGGAAACGCTCGGCGCCGAGGCCGAAATGTGGCTCGGTGACTTCGCCGGTCACGCATTCGACCTGCTCGTCGAAGAAGCGGTCCAGCCAGGGCCCGCGCTCGGCGCGCAGGCTGTCGAAGATCGAGGAGCTCGCCACCTGGCGCGTAAAACGTTCGCGCGCATTGCCGTCCTTGCCGCCGCGGATCAGCAGGATCACGCCTTGCAGGTCCGGCACGGTGCGGATCAGTTTCTCGAGCACGACCTTGGCCAGGAAGCCGGTCGCGCCGGTCAGCAGGATACGCTTGCCGGACAGGGCGGCCGGCACGCTCAATTGAGTACTCATGATTGATCAGTGATGCGGCTCAGATGATTCGTGTAAGGCGGAACATGGCCGTCATCGCCAGCGCCGGCATGGCGCTGCGGTGGCAGCAGTAGGTCTTTTCGACGCGGCCCTGGAAGCGCGACTTGGCGAATTCCAGGCCCTTGAAGTTGTACAGGAAGTCCATGCGTTCGCGGATTACGGCCATGGTCGCGCGCAGCAGGCGCGATTCCTGCGGCTCGACCTGCGTGTCCACCTGCAGCGGCACCAGGCCGAGGTCGACGTAGGCCACGCCCTCTTCCTTGAACACGGCCAGCGCGTGCGCCATCAGCGCATACCACAGGCCCTGGCGGAAGTTGGCGGACGAGCGCGAGATGTTCGGCACGTAGCCGGCCACGCGGCCATCGCTGTAGATCGGATCGAAGAAGATGAAGCCGACCGCCTCGCCGTCCAGCATGGCATAGAAATAGCGCGTGCCTTCGCGGTAGTCGATCAGCATCGGCCGGATCAGGAAGCGGATCTCGTTGTTCTTGCAGCGCCGGGTGCGGATCCAGGCTTCGGAGATGCGCTTGACGTCGTGATCGAAGCCGCCCTCGCGGATCTCGATGCCTTCGGCACGCGCCGCGTTGACGGCGGTGCGGATGATCTGCTTGCGCGCGCCGCGCAGGTTCCATGCTGCCAGATCGATCCGGGACTCGCTGCCGAACTGGGTGCCGTAGTAGCCGTGGCGGCCGTGCAGGTGCTCGACGGTGGCCTTGCTGACCTGGACGAACACGGCGCGCGGGAATCGCTCGAGGAAGCGGTCCAGCATGAACGCCCGCTGTTCGGGCGCGCAGACCGGGTCGGCCAGCGCAAACTGCATGCCCCAGTACTGGGCGTAGGCGATGTAGCCGACGCCGGGCAGCTCGAAGTATGCCATGTCCGGCTGCATGGTCGAGAAGGACATCGGGTGGCTGCCGTGCTGCTTCAGGCAGGCGACGCGATGGGAAAAATCGGCGAGGTCGGCGTGGGCGGCGGCGTCAGGATGCGCGCCTGCCGGCCGCGCGAGCGCGAGAGCGGAATCGGTCATGGAGGCTCCGTTCGCGCGTCAGACCGGTTTCTCGCCCAGCACGGACCAGTAGCAGTTCAGGAGCAGCAGCTTGTAGTGCTTCTGCTCGTGAATGCGCAGCCCCAGCTTCTTCATCGACTCCGGGTAGTTATAGATGTTGTGGAAAGCGTTCCCGGCGAACAGCCAGAAGAAGCCCACCGCGCCATACCAGTACAGGGTCTTCACCAGGCGGGTGAGGACGTTCCCGGTCGGGAAAGAGAAGTCGCCGACCACCACCCGCGCGCCCGGTTTGCCGAGCTTGATCAGGTGCTGCAACACCTTGACCATCATGTCTTCGTGGAAGACGTTGAGGAAGAAGTTGGCCACGACCATGTCGTAGCGCTCGACCTCCTCGACCTTCATGATGTCGCTGTGGACCTGGCGGATGCTGACCGTCACGCCTTCCTTGACCAGGTTGGCCTGGAACTTCTTCAGCATCGTCTCCGACAGGTCGACCACGGTGACGTCGGCGCCGCGCTGCGCGGCATACACCGCGTCGCGGCCGTGGCCGACGCCGGCGAACAGCACCTTGTCGCCGGGCTGCAGCTTGTCCAGCATCGCGATCTTGCACTTGTGGATGGACTTGCCGCTGTAAAAAGCGCTCAGCCAGTCGTAGATCGGCCCTACCAGCCTGTATTTGTCTCCCATGCCTGCCTCCCTTATATTTTTTATAAGAGTAAGCGAAAGCGTCAAACCTTCCGGTTTTAGTCGCTGGCTTCAGGAGCCAAGATTCTGGCTTTCCGAGTCAGCATTATTCAATGCACACGACGGTGGCGCTGAGTGGATGTCCAGTTCTCCAGGTCGACCTCCTCGCGCATGTCGGCGCAGGCGTCCAGTAGCCTGGCGATCTCGCGCTTGCTCAGGCCGGAATTCAGCGTCAGCCGCACCAGCGCGCGGTTCTTCGGCGTGGCGGGTGCGCAGAACACGGCGCCCTGGATGCCGCGGTTTTCCAGCGCCTTGCGCAGCACCAGGGTCTTGGGTTCGGTGCCGACTTCGAGGGCGACGATCTGCTCGCTGCCTTCGCCGACGCAGTAGCCGAGCCGTCCCAGGCCGGTGCGCACCTCCCCGGTGATGCGGCGCAGCGCGGCGCGGCGGGCGTCGGCACGTTCGACGAAATCGATGGCGGCGTCGAACCAGGCCAGTTCATGGTTCAACAGGCAGGAACTGAAGATGGCGGGACGCGACTCCGACAGGAAGTAACCCTTGAAGCGGCTCGAACAGGTGATGATGCCGGCGCGTCCGGCAAAGGCCTTGGCCAGCGAGGCGGTGCGGAAGTGCACGCGGTCTTCCAGCCCAGCTTCGATGACCAGGCCGGCGCCGCGCGGGCCGTGGGTGCCGAGCGAATGCGATTCGTCGACCACCAGCACGCTGCCGGTCTTTTCGGCCAGCGCCACCACCTCGTGCAGCGGCGCCAGGCTGCCGTCGGTGCTATATAAAGCATCGACGACGATCACGCCGGCGCCATGCTTGTTCAGCTGGCGCTGCAAGTGGTCCATATTGTTATGCAGGAAGGGCACGACCTTGCCGCCCCCGAGTTGCACGCCGTCCCACAGCGAGGCATGGGCCATGATGTCGAGGTAGACAGGGACGTCAGGCCCGGCGATGCTCTGCAACAGTCCGACGTTGGCGGCCCAGCCGGACTGCGCCAGCACGGTCTCCTGAGCGCCCATGAAATCGGCGAACTTGTCTTCGAGCCGATGCTGCAGGCTGCCGGCCTGCAGATAGACGGCCGACATCAGGGACTGGCCGTCGGCGCCGCGCAAGGCCCGCACCTGGGCGTCGAGCAGGCTGCCTTCGTTGGCCAGGCACAGGTAATCGTTCCCGGCCAGCATCACCGCGCCCGGTCCCTGCCGCTTCCACACGTGCACGTGCTCGCCGCCCATCAGCTGTTCTATGCGGTCGACATGATGGGCATCCATGCGTTTGGTGACGAACGCCGGCATGTGCAGGGTGTGGGAACGGGCAATGCTCTGGGTCGTGGTGTTGATCATGGACATGTTTACCTCCGGAAAAAAATTCATTGTGTCCCTGCACAAGGCTTCAGCTCGCCAGATCGCCGCTCAATTGACCGAGATCAATTTGGACTGAGCGTTTTCCGTCAAGCTCAATCAATAATTGAGTGAGATCAATTTCGATTTAGCAAGTTTCGAAAACAAACGGTCCATGACCGGGAGCTACCGAGTGAAGAGTCTGCTGTACAGGAGTGTCGCGAGCATGAGTGCGCCGATCATGGCGCGCTATCGCCTGACCCGGCCCGCTCTGCTGGCGTGGCTGCTGCGCCAGGAGCAGCAGCAGGAATATGCCGTCATGCGTCTGCATTTCCTCGCCTGGCTCGGCTGCATCGGCATGCCCTTGTACTACCTCATCTGGACAACCTGGTTCCCCCAAAAGTTCGAGAGCCTGGACCTCCGTGTGATCGGTTTTGTGCTGTGTCTGCCTGCGCTGTTGGTGCCGCACAAAATCAAGGGGAATTGGCTGCGGGTTTACGAGTTCGTCAGCGTGACCTACGTGATGCCCTTCTTCTTCAGCTTCATGTTCCTGATGAACCACGGCTCGGCCGTGTGGGGCGAATCGCTGCTGGTGGCGCTGATCGCGCTGTTCCACTTCGACTGGCTGTTCGCGCTCGCTTCATGCGCGGTGGGTGCGCTGGCCGCCTGCCTGCTGTACATCACGGCCGGCGACCCCGACGCCATGCGATCCGGGTTGAGCGCCTTCCCGCTGGCGCTGGAGCAGATGCCGATCTACGTCTTCACGATCGTGATCGTCTCGGTCACCAAGGTCGGGCGGCGGGTGCTGGCGCGCGAAAAGCTGTCCGGCATGGCCTCGGCGCTGGCGATGGTGTCGCACGAACTGCGCACGCCGCTGATCAGCATTTCCGCCAACGTGCGCGGCATTGCGCGCGTGAAGGCCGGCGAGGACCGCGGCGTCGACGACGCCCTCACGCGCATCCAGTTCGAGGTGCGCCACATGAACCAGATGATCGACCTGTTCCTGCTCTCGTCCTCGGCGATGAACCAGCAGCTGGCGCCGACCGAACGGGTGCAAATGGCCGAGATGGTGGCGGCGGTGATCGAGCGCTATCCCTTCATCGACGCCGACCAGCGGCGCCAGGTCGACGTGGTGGTGCGCGCGGACTTCGCCTTCCTCGGGCGCGAGGAACTGGCTGCGGTGGTGCTGCTGAACCTCCTGCGCAACGCGCTCAAGGCAGTGGCCCGCGCCGGCCGCAGCAAGGACAAGGCCAAGGTGCGCATCATCGTCGACGGCGCCCGCAAGCGACCGCGCCTGCTGTTGATGGACAGCGGCTGCGGCATCGCGGCCAAGCAGCTGCCCTACATCTTCGAGCGCTTCTATTCGTATCCGCCGAATACCGGCGCCGGCATCGGCCTGGCGCTGTGCAAGGACATCGTGCATGCATGGCACGGCAAGATCCGCTGCCGCTCGCGCGAGCAGGTCTATACCGTGTTTTCGCTGGAGTTCCCACGCGAGCGCCGCGCCACCATGCGCAGCGGACCGCCCCTGTCCGCACAGCTTACACACCGCGCCCTTGAAGACCGAGGCAAACCATGACCCTCCCGATCTACCAGCATCCGACCATGACCGTCCTCGTCGACGACAGCCCCAGCTTCCTGCACAGCCTGCGCTACCAGCTCGGGCCGGGCTTCCCCAGCATCGGCTTTTCCGACACCGGCGAAGCCATCGCCTGGCTGCGCGAGCACGGCGCCGGGCCCGCCGCCCTGGCCGGCTTGCTGTCGCCCAGCGTCGACACCTACACGCTCTCGCCCCAGCCTTACAACATCGCGCTGCACCTCGAACAGGTCTGCGGCATCCGCACCCGCCCGCAGCGCTTCATGACGCCTTCGGTGCTGGTGGTCGACTACTCGATGCCGGAGATGAACGGGATCGAGTTCTGCGAGGCGGTGCGCGATCTCCCTTGCCGCAAGATCCTGCTGACCGGGGTCGCCGACGAACGGGTCGCGATCGAAGCCTTCAACCGCGGGCTGATCGACCGCTACGTGCGCAAGAGCGACGCCCACGCGCTGGACCGGCTGGAGGCGGAACTGACCCAGCTCCAGGAGGGCTACTTCATGGCGCAGTCGGAATCGCTGCGCGTGCTGCTCGCGCTGCACGACTTCAGCTTCGTCAACGACCCGGCCATTTGCGGCCTGGTGCGCGAACTCGGCGCGCGCCACAAAATCGTCGAGCACTACCTGTACAAGACGCCGACCGGCTTCCTGATGTACGACCGCGACGCCCGCCCCTGGCTGCTGGCCGTCGAGACCGAGCAGAGCATGAAGGCCCACTACGAAATCGCCCTCGACGGCGGCGCCCCGCCCTCGCTGCTGGAAGCGCTCGACCAGCGCCGCGTCGTGCCCAACTTCAGCGACGGCGACGGCATGTACTCGAAGCTGGCCCACAAGGAGTGGCACCGCTTCACTTCACCGGCCCTGACCTGCCATGGACGTGAGCTGTACTACTGGGCGATCTTCGCGCTCGATCCGGAGATTTTAGAAGGCAAGGTGGACTCGTTTGCCGACTTCCTGAAGGGTTATGCGGCAACGGCTTGAGCGCGCGTCAATCGTATGCCACATGGAAATTGCAACTGTTAAATTTGCTGTGCAGTAAGTAGTTCATAAGTAGTCAACAAGGTTGTAACAACCACATACGGAGACTTAACTATGCAATCCATGTCACGCAAGGCGATGGCACGTCTGCTGCCGTCCATGTTCCTCTGTTCTTCCGCCGTCTTCCTCACCCAGCCCGCCCAGGCCTACCCCGGCGGCGGCGGCGCCTTCAACGGCAAGGGCTTCGACACCTGCGCCGCGCCGTCCACCTCGCAGATGCAGGCCTGGTGGACCAACACGCCCTGGAGCTGGGTCGGCGTCTACATCGGCGGCGCCGTGCGCGGCTGCTCGCAGCCCAACCTGACCGCCTCGTGGATGAACACGACCTACAGCCAGGGCTGGCGCCATACCCTGATCTGGGTCGGCCCGCAGGCGCCCTGCAGCACCTACGCGACCCGCATCAGCTACGACTCGGCCACCGCCTACCAGCAGGGCAAGGACGAAGCCGTGAAGGCCTACAACGCCTTGATCGCGCTCGGCTTCACCAACAACGCGGCCGGCACGCCGGTCGTGTACGACATGGAAGGCTATGGCAGCAACGCTACCTGCAAGGCGGCGGTGAAGCAGTTCATGCAGGGCTGGGTGGACCAGCTGGCGGTGGCGCCGGCCCAGGTGTCGGGCGTCTACGGCTCGGCATGCAATTCGAATCTCAGCGACCTGGCGACGATGGCGCGTCCGCCCAAATTCATCTGGGCGGCGAACTGGGACGGCAACACCTCGACCTCGACCCTGTCCTGCGTGAGCGGCACCTCCTGGTCCAGCCACCAGCGACTGAAGCAGTACCAGGGGGACCACAACGAAACTTATGGCGGCGTCACCATCAACATCGACAGCAACTGCGCGAACGGGCCGCTGGCCCCGAGCGGCGGCCTGAATTCCGCCAGCGTATGCAACTGATCGCCCGCCATTCACATTTCGCCAGGAGTTTCGACATGTCATTCCGTTCCTGCTTCACTCTTTCCGCCGTATCGATCGCCCTGCTCGCCCTGTCCGGCGCCGCGCAGGCTGCCCCAGGTGTCCGCGCCTGCGCCGCCGCCGACGTCAAGGTCACCGCCGGCCAGGCCGGCGCCTGGCGCGGCCAGGCCACCCAGGAGATCCGCATCGCGAATACCGGCCTTGAGGCCTGCCACCTGCCCGGCTTCCCGACCGTGCAACTGCAGCCGACAAACGAAGCGCCGCAGACCGTCGGCGCCAGCGAGCAGGCGCCGGAGCTGCAAAGCACCCGCCTCGAGCTCGCACCGGGCGAAGAAATCGTCGTCCTGCTCGGCACACCGGGCACCTGCGAAGCGGCCAACCGTCCGGAGCGCAAGGTCAGCAAGCGCCTGCAACTGGCCCTGCCCGGCGGCGGCCTGAAGACCGTCGACGGCGTCCACGTCGACACCCTGTGCGGCCGTGCTACCGTGATGCGCTTCGAACGCGTGCAGAGCGAAGCCAACGCACGCGCGGTGGCGATGAAGGTCGGCGGCGCCGTCAGCCAGCTGACCGGCAGCATCAGCGCGCCGGACGAGGCCAGCCGCGGCGGTCTGCTGCGCTATACCGTCACGCTGAGCAATCCGACTGCCTCGCCGGTGTCGCTCTCGGCCTGCCCGTCCTATACGCAGTCGGTCTGGGCCGACGGCAAGTCTTCGGACACGACGCTGCGTCTGAACTGCGCGGCTGCTGGCGGCCAGATTCCGGCCAACGGCAGCGTCAGCTTCGACATGCAGTTAGCGGTGCCGGCCGAGCTGGCTGCCGGTAATGGGAAGCTGAGCTGGAAGCTGGAGGGTGGTCCGGGTGTGGGCAAGATGATCGGCTTGCGCTGATCGAAGAGTTTTCGGGCGGCTGCCGACGGCAGGATGTGTCGGATGCCGCCCGGTGCCTGTTTGCTGGCCGTTTTTGTGTTTTTGTTTGTTCTTGTCGGTTAGTTGCAAATATCAGAGCTCGACTAGCCCTGACGCTGGTTGAACTTGCAGGCACCAGTTTGCGCGATAAGATATTCACTTTGCCCGAGGTCATCACCGATAGATCATCTCGCCGAATAGATATCCGGTAATGTCGAACCCGCATATTCGCGCCTCGCCGCAGCGAGCATCCCCAACGGCAGTACTTATCATATGAAATGATGAGGCGAAATCTACGCATTTTATGTCTCACCATTTTTATCGCTGGATGTGAAAAACAGCCGGATATTCCTGCTCGCGATTTATTCTCAGCGGTAAAAAAGGGGGACGTCGAACTTGTACGTCGAGAACTGGCACAGGGCGTTAGCCCGGACTATTACGACGAAGAGCATGGATTTCTGATTCAATCAGCACTCTTCCCGAAAAGCACCGACATGTTGGCACTTCTGATCAAGTCTGGCGCGAACGTCAATGTACGCAAATTAGAAGGGGATGGCGCTCTCTTACACGCAGTCATTACTGGCGAGTGCGAGCATGCACAGTTATTGCTGGCAGCGGGCGCCAAGCTGAATGAACGTTACACCAGCTATTATATGTACGCAGATGAAGTCGAAGTTAAAAATAAAACCGTGGTACAGCTTTATTTTCGATACAAGGAAAAGTACGCCAACGCCTGGAAGAAAAACGAATCATGTTGGTACAGCTTTGAAACAAGAATGAAAGCCCGGTAGCGGGCGTTTCACGTCCTGACCCGGCTGCCCAGCACCAATCCAATCCCACCCAGGATCGCCAGCGCAGCCACCCCCAGCCGCAAGCTGAAGTCTTCCCCCAGCAGCAGCACCCCGCCGACGGCCGCGATCAGCGGCACCGACAGCTGCACCACCGCCGCCCGCAACGCGCTCAAACGGCGCAGCGCCGCGTACCACACCACGTAACCCAGCCCCGAAGTCAGCGCGCCCGAGGCGATCGCCAGCCCTACCCCGACCGCATCCGCATGCAGACGCAGCACGAATAGCAGCGCCAGCATCACGCCCATCGGCGCCGCGCGGATAAAACTGGCGGCGGTAGCGGCAAGCGGATCGCCGGCCCCGCGTCCGCGCAGCGAATACCCGCCCCAGGCCACGCCGGCAGCCGCCATCAACACTGCCCCGAACAGCGAAGGTGCGGCGGCGCCGGGCAGCAGCAGGACCACCAGTCCCGCGCATGCCAGCGCCAGCCCGAGCCAGCCCATCGGCGCGAAGCGCTCCCCCGCCAGCAGCCCCGCCCCCAGCATGCTCAGTTGCACGGCACCGAACAGGATCAGCGCGCCGGTCCCGGCCTGCAGCGACACGTAGGCAAACGAAAACAGCGCCACATAGGCAAACAGCAGCGCAGCGGAGCGCCAGTCGCCGTTGCCAAGAACCCGCTGGCGCCGCGCGCGCATGACCAGGGCCAGCACCAGCGCGCCGGCTAGCAGGCGCACCGCGCCGAAACTGGCGGGGTCGATGCGGTCCTGCTGGAGCGCCAGTCGGCACAGCAGCGAATTGGCGGCGAAGGCCAGCATCGCCACCGCGGTCAGGCCGGCGACGGCGAACACCGGCCGCTCAAAGGCCGCGCGCCGGAGCATGGGAAGTAAAAGTGGTGGATCGGACCATGAGGATTCCCTAAATGGCGCTCAGATTGTAAGCTATGCAACCACCAACGCAAACGCAAACCGATGCGCCGCCGGCCAAAAGCCGCCCCTGTGCGAGCGCATCCGCTGTCCTTCTGCTACCGTATCGAGGTTGCCGGCCCAGCGCCTACTTCAACTCTAGGAACGAACACGACATGACCCTCTCGACAGAAACGGAAACCGGCCTTCCCCTCGACATGACCATCTTCGGCGGCATGGGCGACCTCGCCATGCGCAAGCTGCTGCCGGCCCTGTACATGGCCTACCTGCACGGCAACCTGCCGGCCTCGACCCGCATCATCTCGACCGGCCGCCAGGACTACGACCGCCAGGCTTACCTGGCCCATGTGGAAGAACATTCGCGTTCCTTCATCGCCGCCGAGAACTTCAACGACAAGACCTGGGACGGCTTCCTGCAGCTGCTCGAGTACGTGCGCCTCGACGTCCAGCAGGCGACCGACTTCGGCGCCCTCGCCGCGGCTTCGCGCCAGGGCGCCCAGCGCGTGTTCTACCTGTCGACGGCGCCCTCGCTGTTCACCACCATCTGCGAAAAACTGGCGAGCGCCGGCCTGGTCGACAAGAACGCCCGCGTGGTGCTGGAAAAGCCGCTCGGCACCGACCTCGCCACCGCCATCGAGATCAACGAGGCGGTCGGCAAGCACTTCGAAGAATCGCAGATCTACCGCATCGACCACTACCTGGGCAAGGAGACCGTCCAGAACCTGATGGTGCTGCGCTTCGGGAACTCGATCCTGGAACCGCTGTGGCGCGCGCCGAACATCTCGAGCGTGCAGATCACGGTGGCCGAGGAAGTCGGGGTCGGCAGCCGCGCCGGCTTCTACGACGGTGCCGGCGCGATGCGCGACATGGTTCAGAACCACCTGCTGCAGCTGCTGTGCATCGTCGCCATGGAGCCGCCGACCTCGCTCAACGCCGACGCCGTGCGCGACGAGAAGCTCAAGGTGCTGCGCTCGCTGCGCCGCTTCAGCCTCGCCGACATCGCGCGCGACACCGTGCGCGGCCAGTACGGCCACGGCGTCAGCGGCAACCAGGAAGTGCCCGGCTACCACGAAGAGAAGAACGTCCCGGCGGACAGCAAGACCGAGACCTTCGTGGCGCTGCGTACCTTCATCGATACCTGGCGCTGGTCGAAAGTGCCCTTCTACCTGCGCACCGGCAAGCGCATGCAGCGCCGCTCGTCGAAGATCGTGATCGAGTTCACCAATCCGCCCTTCCCGCTGTTCCCGGATGCGCCGGGCGGCGTCGCCAACCGCCTGGTGATCGAACTGCAGCCCGAGGAAGCGATCAAGCTGCAGCTGATGGCCAAGGAGCCGGGCAGCGGCATGCACATGCAGCAGGTGGCGCTGAACCTGGACCTGCAATCGGCATTCCAGCAGCGCCGCGCCGAAGCCTACGAGCGTCTGCTGATCGACGTCGTGCGCGGCCGCCTGACCCACTTCATGCGCCGCGACGAACTGGAAGCGGCCTGGGATTGGGCCGATCCGATCATCGCAGGCTGGGGCACGCTGGGCGAGAAGCCGCACGCGTATGCGGCGGGTTCATGGGGACCGGCGGAGTCGTTTGCGCTGCTGGCGCGCGATGGATATCACTGGGTGGAGTGATCCTGGCCGGGTGAAAGTTGGCTATGCCGGCCGCATGATTGGTTAGTCCACTTGCAACATTAACAGTTGCCAACTAATATGCGGATCTGGCATTTGCCACCAACTTTCCTGGACGACCACCGCAATGAAGAGAGCAAGCGCGCCGAACGAAGTCATGTCGACTGAGCCGCGACTGTATCGGGTCGTGTCTGCGCGGATCGAAGAGCTGATCCGGGAAGAGGACATCCAGCCGGGCGAGCGCCTGCCCGCCGAGCGCGATCTCGCCACCAAGCTGGGCGTGAGCCGCACCTCGCTGCGCGAAGCCCTGATCGCCCTCGAACTGGGCGGCGTGGTCGAGGTACGCGGCGGTTCCGGCGTGTACGTCAGCGAGCAGGCGTCGCCGAAAGCCGAAGGTCCGGCTGCCGGCCCCGGCCCCTTCGAGGTGCTGGCGGCGCGCCGCCTGATCGAAGTCGAGGTGGCCGGCCTGGCCGCCAAGAACGCCACTGCCGCCAACATCGACGCGATCCTAATCGCGGTCGAGCAGATGGAGCAGCACCACGAACACAGCAGCGACAGCGAATCCGCCGACCGCAACTTCCACCTCGCGATCGCGCGCGCGACCGGCAACAGCGCGATGACCGGCGTGATCGAATACCTGTGGAACCAGCGCGGCACGCTGTGGCACAAGCTGAAAGAGCATTTCCAGACCGAAGAGCTGCGCCAGCAGACTCTGCTCGACCACCGCAACATCCTGACCGCGATCGCTTCGCATGACGTGGCGGGTGCCAAGGCGGCGATGCGCAATCACCTGGATCGCGTGACGCGGACCTTCTCGCGCGGCTGACGCTGTAACCGTCGTCCCCGCGAAGGCGGGGACCCAAGTACTCCGCAACGACGCACAAGCGTTAGCGCCCGGTTCCGGGCTTCAGATACGCATCCAAAAACCGGACCGTCGCCTCCACCGCCTGCGCCAGCCACGGGTCGAACAACCAGAAACTGTGCGGCGTGTCCGGCACGGCCACCACCCGGCTCGCCACGCCGGCTTCCTTCAAGCGCGCCGCCATCTCCTCGCGTCCCAGACTGAAACGCGGCTGCGCGCTGACGACGAACAGCACCGGCGGCGTCTTCGGATTCACGTAGAACAGCGGCGAGGCCTCGCGCCACAAGTCCGGCATCGAAGCATAGCGCCCGCCGAACCAGGCGCCGGCCGATGAGGGCTGCTTCGCTGGACCATCCTCATACTTGCGCGCCGCTTCCGAAGTGAAGTCGGACAGGCCGTCGATGTTGACGATCGCCTGCACGCTGCTCGACACCGTGCCTGGTCCGGCGTCCGGGTCGAAACGTGCGAGTCCGTCCGTCACGCCGGCCAGCGCAGCAATCTGCCCGCCGGCCGACCCGCCGCCGAGCGCGATCCGCGCCGGATCGATGCCGTATTCCTTCGCATGCGTGCGCATCCAGCGCACCGCCGCCCGCGCGTCCTGCACCGCGGCCGGATACAGGGCCTCGGGCGACAGCCGGTAGCTGATGGTGGCGGCCGCGTAGCCGCGCTGCGCCATGCGGATCGCCATCGGCGCGAAGTTGTCGCGCACGCCCACGCGCCAGCCGCCGCCATGCACGAAAACGATGCCGGGAACCGGGCCGTTTTGAGGCTGCGCCGGCAGATACAGGTCCAGCTGCAGCGCATGCCCGCCGCGCTGCACATAAGTGATGTCCTTTACGGCGCGCACCGCGTCCGGGACCTCGCGGCTGGCGATGCGGATGAAGGGGTAATTCGGGGCCAGCTTCTTGTAGGTGGTCTCGGCGGTGTAGCTCTCAGGCGACGGCGCAGGCGCGGGCGCCTGTGCCAGGGCCCAACCCGCCGACAGAATCGCGGCCAGGCCGGCACACGTAAGCATTATCTTGTTCATGTCTCCTCCTGCTGTACGCCGGCCAGTATGCCACGGCGCTCGCCATCGTGGTTAGTCCGCCTTGCAAAAGTGGCCAGACCAACCTAGAATGGTCCGACCAGAAAAACCGGCCACGACAACAAAAACCAACGGGCCGCACAACGATCACGGAGACAAGGTGAACCCACCTACCCCATCACGCGCCGCGCGCCTGCTCGGCACGCTGGCCGCACTCGCCGTCCTGAGCGCCCCCGTCCACGCCGACGGTCCCTACCGCAATCCGGACAACAAAAGCAAAACCGACCCGGCCGAAGGGACCTACCCTGTGCCCTACAAGAAGCCGGTGGCCGCCGAGATCGAAGCCAGCCTGCACCGCATCCGCAGCTTCATGGAAGCGCAGACGCCGACCCGCGTGGTCCACAAGGGCAGCGGGGCCGAGATCACCGACTTCGGCACGCCTGCACAGGACGCCATCGTGCCGACCACGGACATGGACTTCGGCCTGCAGGTCTACGAGATGGGCGTGGTCCATGCCGGCATGCTCAAAGCGGCACAGGTCACCGGCGACAAACGCTTCAGCGATCTCACCGCGCGCCATTTCCAGTTCTTCGCCGAGCGCCTGCCCTACTTCCGCGCCCAGCAGGCGCGCTTCCGGCTCGACCGCGCCAACAGCTTCGCGCGCTTCCTCGATCCGCGTTCCCTCGACGATGCCGGCGCCATGTGCGCGGCGATGATGCGCGCGCGCCGCGTCCATGTCGGCCCGGACCTCGGCGCGCAGATCAAGGTCTGCGGCGACTGGGTCGCCAAGCGTCAGTTCCGCCTGCCCGACGGCACCCTGGCGCGCGAGCGTCCGCAGGCGGTGTCGCTGTGGGCCGACGACATGTACATGGGCATACCGGCGCTGGCCGAACTCGGACGCATGACGGGCGAACGCGCCTATTACGACGACGCGGTGAAGAACGTCCTGCAGATGACGGGCTACCTGTTCAATCCGCAGCTCGGTCTCTACACCCACGGCTGGAACGCGAACAACCCGGATGCGCCGCAGTTCTACTGGGCGCGCGCCAACGGCTGGGCGGTGCTGTCGATGTCCGACCTGCTGGACGTGCTGCCGAAGGACCACCCCGGCTATCCGCAGGTGCTGGCGCAGCTGAGGAAGAGCCTGCGCGGCATCGCCCAGCTGCAGTCGGGCAGCGGCCTGTGGCACCAGATGATCGACCGGAACGACTCCTATCTCGAGACCTCCGCCAGCGCGATCTTCGTCTACGTGCTGGCCCACGCCGTCAACGAAGGCTGGATCAGCCCCGTCACCTATGGCTCGGTCGCCCAGGCCGGATGGGCCGGGCTGTCGGCGCGCATCACCGAGCAGGGCGCGGTCGAGGGCACCTGCGTCGGCACCACCTTCGCCGGCGACCAGGTCTATTACTACAACCGCCCCACCAGCCCGGCCGCCCTGCACGGCTACGGCCCGACCCTGCTGGCCGGCGCCGAGATGATCCGCCTGCTGAACAACCCGGCCATCGACATCCAGTACCGCGTGCGCACCTATCACTATGTGCCCAAATAAGCCCGAAGAAGCCATGTTCACTCAACGCCACCTCCTTGCCCTCGCCGTCCTGATCGCACCGCTGGCCGCCAACGCCGCCGAACGCCTGACGGTCACGGTCAGCCACGATCTCGACGCCGCCCGGCCTTCGGAAACGATCAGTATCCCCTGGGCCGACGTCAATCGCGCGCTGCCGAATGCACTGATCCAGCACATCGTCGTGAAGGATGCGGCCGGCCACGTGCTGCCCTACCAGGTCACCAACGTCGCGCCGCTGTCCAAGGACCCGAAGAACATCGGCGTGGCTTATGGCGAGCTGCTGTTCCAGCACAGCTTCAATGTCGGCCAAAAGAGCGCCAGCTTCACCGTCGAGAAGACCGAGGCGCTCGAACCGGTGTTCCCGGTGAAAGCCTATGCCCGCTACGTGCAGGAGCGGCTCGACGACTTCGCCTGGGAGAACGACCGCATCGCCCACCGCATCTACGGTCCGGCACTGGCGGCGCCGGCGCCCGCGGGCAGCGGCAAGGAAGTGCTGGAGACGAGCGGCATCGACATCTGGTTCAAGCGGGTGGATTATCCGATCGTCGACCGCTGGTACAACAAGGGCCACGACCACTACCACAAGGACGAAGGCGAAGGCCTGGACATGTACAACGTCAGCCAGTCGCGCGGCGCCGGCGGCACCGGCGTGTGGGCGGGCGGGAAGCTCTACACCAGCGGGAACTGGAAATCGTGGAAGGTGCTGGCCAATGGTCCGGTGCGCGCCGTGTTCTAACTCACCTACGATGCCTGGGATGCGAATGGCGTCAAGGTCGCCGAAGTGAAGCGCTTCACCATCGACGCCGGCCATCAGCTCGACCAGGTCGAGAGCACCTTCAGCTTCGCGGGCGCGGACCGGCTGACGGTGGCAGTGGGCCTGAACAAGACCCCGGCCAACAAGAAGCATGAGCCGCAGATTGCGTACACGCGCGATGCCGCCAGCCATGCGCTCACGCAGTGGGTCGCTTTGAAGGCCAGTCCGAACGGCGCCTACGGCACGGCCGTGGTCATGCCCGCTTCTACCGGCTTTGCCGAGGACCCTCTGAACGAACTGGTGCTCGCCAGCGTGGAACCGGGCAAGCCGCTGCGCTACTGGATCGGCGCGGCCTGGGACAAGGCCGGGCAGATCGCTTCGCAGGATACCTGGCAGGCCTACGCCGCTGCAGCAAGCGCACGCGCCGCCCATCCGGTGAAAGTCGCGCTGCGCGCCGACTGAGTCACCCCTGGCGACACGCCGGACGCCCGCAACGCGCGGGCAGCGCCACCGGCTTGCCCTCAGCACGAGCGTGGTTAATTGACAACACGCATCTATGTGGCTTGTCCGATTGCTAAAAGTGGTCAAACCAATTTAGAATGGTCCGACCAAAACGACTTTCCGGTCCAAGCACCCAACACAAGTCGTCTGGCAGCATCAAGAAGCACGAGAGACGCCGCGGCAACGACGGCGTCCAGATAAGCGAAGCACCGAAAATAATTCAGGAGACAGCTTGATGAAACAAACGCGTTCCAACCGCGCGCTTCCGCGCACCCTCGCCCGCACCTTTACCTACTCCTCGATCACCCTCGCGATCCTCGCCCTCAGCCAGCAGGCTATGGCGCAATCGGGTCAAATGCAGCGCGTCGAAGTGACCGGCTCCAGCATCAAGCGCCTGGCCGCCGAGGAAGCGCTGCCCGTCACCGTCGTCAAGGCCGAGGAACTCGAGAAGCAGGGCCTGACCACGCTGGCCGACGTCATGATGGCGCTGCCGCAGTCGGTTTCGCTGCAGCCGTCGAACGCCGGTTCGGGCACCAACATCAACCTGCGCGGCCTGGGCGTGAACCGCACCCTGGTGCTGCTGAACGGCCGCCGCCTGGCCAACGAGGCAATCGCCGACGGCTACGCCAACCTCGACACCATCCCGATCAGCGCCCTGGCCCGCGTCGAAATCCTGCGCGACGGCGCGTCCTCGATCTACGGCTCGGACGCCATCGGCGGCGTGGTCAACTTCATCACCAAGCGTGAAGTCGAAGGCGGCTCGGCCACCGTGCAGTACGTGCAGCCGGAACGCAGCGGCGGCGGCGACGAGCAGCGCGTAACCCTCACCTTCGGTAAGGGCAACCTGGCAAGCGACGGCTGGAACATCTACGGCACCGCCGACTTCCACCAGCGTTCGCGCCTGCTGCTCTCGAGCCGCGAGGGCTTCATTCCGGGCGACGCGGAAATGGCGGCGATCGGCCTGCCGCGCAGCGCCGCCAGCGGCGGCTATGCCACCCCGGCCAACTTCACCAGCTCGGTCAACAAGAGCGCCGCCAACCCCTACTACGCGAGCGGCTGCCTGCCGGGCGCTTCGATCCAGGGCGCCAAGAATACCTGCGTGCTGGACGACGACGTCTACGGCACCGCGCTGCACGCCAACAAGCAGCTGTCGGCCTACGTCAAGGCGACCAAGAAGATCAACGAAGACAACACGATCTCGCTGGAGTACACCCGCGGCGAGGCGACCATCTTCGCCACCAAGAACCCGACCCAGGCGACCGCGGTCGGCAAGGTCACCGCGACCCTGCCGTCGACCAGCAAGTGGTACCCGGGCAAGAGCGGCGGCGTGCCGGCCTACCCGGGCCTGACCAACCAGCCGCTGACCGTGACCTGGGCCGTGGCCGACGGCGGTGCCGCGATCACCCGCGACCGCCAGCTCAACCAGCGCCTGCTGCTGTCGGCAGACGGCCACCTCGGCAGCTGGGACTACAAGAGCGGCCTGTCCTATGGCCTGTCGCAGCGCCGCGTCTACTTCGAATCCGGCTACTACAACGGTCTGGGCCTGCTCACCGGTCTGTCGAACGGCACCCTGAACCCCTTCGGCCTGCAGGACCAGGCAGGCAGCGACTACCTGAGGTCGATCGCCGCCGACGGCATGATGAACCGCACCGCCAAGTCGTCCTACTATGGCCTGGACACCACCATCAGCCGTCCGCTGCTGGCCCTGGCCGGCGGCGACATGGCGCTGGCGATCGGCGCCGACATCCACCGCGACACCAACGAAGATACCAAGCTGCCGGAAGGCGAAGCGATCACCTACGCCAAGATCGTGCCGGGCCATGGCGAGAGCGCGCGCACCATCACCGGCCTGTTCGCCGAGATCGACGCCCCCGTCACCAAGACCCTGAACCTGGACGCCGCCGTCCGCGTCGACCACTACAGCGACGTCGGCAGCACCGTCACGCCGAAGATCAGCTTCCGCTGGCAGCCGACCAAGACCGTGCTGTTCCGCGGCTCGGCCAACACCGGCTTCCGCGCGCCGACCCTGTTCGACCGCTACGGCTACCGCACGCCGGGCGCCAACACCACGACCTCGGGCCGCTGGGACGATCCGGTCCTGTGCCCGAGCAAGACCCCGACCATGCCGGGCACCGGCACCGCAGTCGCCGGCTTCAACGCGGCCGACGTCTGCAACGCCAAGCTGAACAAGATGACCGGCTCCAACCTGGCCCTGGTCCCGGAAAAATCGAAGGGCGGCACGCTGGGCGTGGTGTTCGAGCCGAGCAGCACCGCAACCCTGGCCCTCGACTACTGGCAGGTCAACATGAAGGACATGCTGGCCAATCTGCCGGAGTCGGTGTACTTCGTGAACTACGCGCAGTACAAGAACCTGTTCGTGCGTAACGCCGACGGTTCGCTGGCCTACATCGACAACCGCACCATGAACCTGGGCGGCCAGATCGCAGCCGGCGTCGACGTCACCGCCAACTGGCAGGCGCCGCGCACCCGCTTCGGCACCTTCAACATCGGCCTGGACGGCACCTACCTGACCCGCTTCGACAACCAGCTGGAGAAGGATGGCGCCTGGATGTCGAACATCGGCCAGTTCGGCTGGGCCAGCAACGGCACCACCAGCAGCTACCCGATCATCACGCCACGCTGGAAGCACAACCTGCGCTTCTCGTGGAGCGGCGGCGACTGGGGCGCCCAGCTGACCAACAACTTCGCCAGCAAATACCGCGACGCCAACACCGCCGTCACCCAGCAGTACTACCGCGACATCTCCTCGATCTCGCTGTGGAACCTGACCGCGTCCTGGAACGGCATCAAACAGGTGAAGATCACCGCCGGCGTCACCAACCTGTTCGACAAGGCCCCGCCGATCACCAACAACACGGTGTACAGCAACGGTTACCTGAGCAGCGCGGTGAACCCGACCGGCCGCGCGTACAACCTGCGCGTGACCTACAACTTCCTGTAAGCCTGCGTTCGACAGGAAGCGCACACTGTCCGGGTTCGTGCCCGGACAGCGTGCGCCGGCATCAGAAGCAAAGGAGTCTCATGAAGTTCGCACGTTTCGTAGCAAGCGCGCTGCTCTGCGCGTCCGCTGTTTCTCCCTCCCTCCACGCCGCCGAGCGGCTTCCCATCCGTGTGATCCTGGTCGGCGATTCGACCATGCAGACCAACAGCGGCTACGGCGACGCCTTTTGCGCGCGCTTCAAGCCGGAGGTCAGCTGCATCAACCTGGCCAAGGGCGGCCGCAGCACGGCCAGCTTCCGCGCCGAGGGTCGCTGGGATGAGGTGCAGCGCCTGCTGAAAGACGGCGGCGATTTCGGCGCGACCTACGTGCTGGTGCAGTTCGGCCACAACGACCAGCCGGGCAAGCCCGGACGCTCCACCGATTTCGTCACCGAATTCCCGGCCAACATGGCGCGCTATGCGCAGGAAACCAAGCTGCTCGGCGGCGTGCCGGTGCTACTCACGCCGCTCACGCGCCGCAGCTTCCACGGCGCCTGGCTGCACAATGATCTGGCGCCCTGGGCCGATGCCACGCGGAAGGCGGCCGCGCGCGAACGGGCGGTGCTGCTGGATCTGAACGCCGACAGCTATGCCGCCGTGCAGGCGATGGGCCAGGCGGAAGCCGACACGCTGGCCATGGCGCCGCCGCCGGCCACGATGTCGTCGGCGCCGCAGGATCCGAACAAGCTCGAACCCCAGGGTGCGGCCAAAACCGCCTTCGACCGCACCCACGTCGGCGCCAAGGGTGCGGCGCTGTTCGCCGCGATGGTCGAACGCGAGATGGTGCATGCCCTGCCCGCCACCCGTCCGTATTTCAGGGACGGAGGCAAACCTTGATGCCGCGTTTTTTACCGCTGCTGATCGCCATCGGCTTTACCAGCGCCGCCCAGGCGCAGGACACGCGCAAGGTCGGCGAGCCGGTGCTGCCGCCGGCCTGCGCCATCCTCACCGGGGACGTCTTCGCCCAGGATCGCAACGACGGTCCGCGCATCCAGACCGCGATCGACGCCTGTGCGCCCGGCCACGCCGTGGTGCTGGCCGCCAGCAACGGCAAGCGCAGCTTCGTCGCCGGTCCGCTGGTCCTGAAGAGCGGCGTGACCCTCGTGGTCGAAGATGGCACGACGCTGTACGCCAGCAGCGATGCGCGCCTGTTCGACCGCGGCACAGGGACGTGCGGAACGAATGATCAAAATGGCCGCGCATGCCGGCCGCTGATCACGGCCGAGAACACGCGCGGCAGCGGCATCATGGGCCGCGGCACCATCGACGGGCGCGGCGGCGAGAAGATGCTCGGCAAGGATGAATCCTGGTGGCAGATCGCCCGTCGCGCGCAGAAGGAAAAGACGCGCCAGAACGTGCCGCGCCTGATCCAGGTGGACAAGTCGCAGGAGTTCACGCTGTACGGCATCCTGCTGAAGAATTCGCCGAACTTCCACGTGACGCTGAACCAGGTCGACGGCTTCACCGCATGGGGCGTGAAGATCGACACCCCGCATGACGCCCGCAACACCGACGGCATCGACCCGATCTCGTCGAAGAACATCACCATCGCCCACAGCTGGATCCGCACCGGCGACGACAACGTCGCGGTCAAGGGCGGCAGCAACGGGCCGACCGAGAACGTCTCGATCCTGCACAACCATTTCTACAGCGGCCACGGCATGTCCATCGGCAGCGAGACCAATGGCGGCGTGCGACGCGTGCTGGTCGAGGATTTATCGATGGACGACACCACTTCCGGCCTGCGCATCAAGAGTAATGATACGCGTGGGGGCACCGTGTCCGAGATTCTGTATCGTGACGTCTGCCTGCGCGGGACGAAGGCGCCGATCGACATCTACACGCATTACGAGCAGGCCGACAAGCCGGGCAGCCTGGTCCCCGACTACCGCGATGTGCGCATGGAGCGCGTCCACAGTCTCACGCCGGGCAAGATCAACCTGCAGGGCTACGACGACGCGCACCCGCTGCGCCTGCGCCTGGCCGACGTCGTCGTCGACGGCACGCCTACCGTAAAAAGCGAGTTCGCCCACGTGACCGGCACCGCCAGCTTCCTCGGCGAAGCGGCGTCCAGCGTCGATTGCAGCGGGCGCTTTCCGGCCTTCCCGGCGGAGCCTGCACGAGACGCGCGTCCGCAGTTGAGCGCCGAGCAGGCCAAAGCCTACGATGTGCGGGAGGTGCTGAAGTGGGTTGGCACGGTCGGCGCCGAACGCATCGACCCGTGGGATCCGATGGCCGATCCGCTCGTCACCGGCGCGGCCTTCACGCCCGATTACACCGTCGATGCAGGCGCACGGGTGGATGGCGTGAAGAGCTTTAACAGCGTGCAGGCGGCCGTTAATAAGGCCATCGCCGCTGCTGGCCAGCGCCGCGTCACCATCCGCATCCAGCCAGGCACCTACCGTGAGCTGCTCTATGTGCCGCCGGGCTCTCCTCCCATCACGCTGTACGGCGATTCCGCCGACCCGCGGGCGGTGCGCATCGTCGCCAGCCTCGATGCCTCGACCACCGGCGCCGATTACCGCGCGCGCCACGGCGCCGAGTTCACCGATGCCCCGGCGGCCGTGCGCGCCATGTACGAACAGCTGAAGGATCTGCCGGCCCTGTCCACCAGCGGTTCCGGCACTGCCTGGATCAAGGCCGACGGCTTCCAGGCGCGCAATCTCAGCATCGAGAACGCCTACAACCGCGAAGGCGCCAAAACACAGACGGAATGCGTCGGCGACCGCTGCCCGGACAACACCGGCGGCAGCCGCGTCCATCACCAGGCCGTAGCGCTGCGCGTGGACGGCGCCGACCGCGTCCAGTTCGAGAACGTCCGCCTGCTCGGCCTACAGGACACGCTGTTCCTGAACGCGCCGGACCAGAACAGCACCGTACGCAGCTTCTTCCACAAGACCTACGTGGAAGGCGACGTCGACTTCATCTTCGGCGACAGCATCGCCTATTTCGACGACTGCGAGATCAAGTCCATCGGCGGCCGCGCCGCTTCCTATGCGCTGGCCCCGGACACCAGCCGCCGCGCGAAATACGGCTTCGTGTTCAACCGCTGCCGCTTCACCGGCGATGCTTCCGCGGCCGCCAAGAACACGCAGTTCTACCTGGCGCGCCAGTGGTTCCACAACCAGCGCTGCACGCCCTACGGCTGGATGGCGGTCGACGGCTACCGCTGCCGCCTCGGCGACGTCGACGTCTACCGCGCGCCGGAAGGCACGATCCGCCAACGCACGCTGGAATCCGTCGGCAAGGCGGTGATCCTGCACTCGCGCATCGGCGCCCACATCGACCGTGTGAACCCATGGTCGGAATGGAACCGCATCGGCACCATGGCCCACCGTCCGGCGCAATTCAGCTCCGACGATTACTGGGCCAACCTGCGCAAGGTGCAGCCCGCGGCCGGACTCGATACAACCAAGCTGCTGGGCGGCTTGCCGCCGCCGGCGCCGGCCGAGATCTACCTCGGCGAATACGACAATACGAACGAATAAGGAGACAACATGAGCGCATTCGACACCCGCCGCGCCTTCCTGCGGTCCGGCTCCCTCGCCGGTCTGGCCAGCCTCGCGCTGACTCCCGGCGCACAGGCGATTGCCGCCGCCGCGCAAGCTGCCGGCAAAGCAGCTGCCGATCCGTGGCGCGAAGCCCAGGCCATCGCCCGCCGCCTCGCGATGCCGGTCAAGTTCCGCAAGAAGGATTATCTGGTCACCACGTTCGGCGCCGAGCCCTGCAAGCTGGTGCAGGTCAGAGCCTGGGTCTCCTTTGAAGACCAGGAAACCCTGAACACCCCGGCGCCAGGTTCGAAGGACTGCTACCCGGCGATCCGCGATGCGATCCAGCGCTGCCACCAGGAAGGCGGCGGCCGCGTGGTGATCCCGAAAGGCGACTGGTTCTGCGCCGGTCCCATCGTGCTGCTGTCGAACGTGAACGTGCACCTTCAGGCCGGCGCCCGCGTCTACTTCAGCAACGACCCGCGTGACTTCGCCAAATACGGCGACCATGACTGCGGCGCGAACGGCAAGCTGGTCGTGTCGCGCTGGCAGAGCAACGACTGCCTGAATTTCTCGTCGATGATCTACGCGCACAAGGCCGACAATATCGCGCTGACCGGCGACGACTGGACCTCGGTGCTCGACGGTCAGGGCGGCGTGCCCTTCGAAGCTTCGAGCGACTGCTGGTGGACCTGGAAGGGCAAGAACGCCACGATCAATTCGGTGGCCCAGGACAAGTCGCCGAACTACGTGCCGGGCAAGCTGGCGCAGAACCAGGTGAACCCGCTGAATCCGAAATCGCTGGCGGAAGTGGCGCCGGATCTGAGCGAAGAGAAGCGCCTGCTGATCCAGGGCGAAGGCGACAAATGGCGCGCCGACGACGCCTACCTGCCGGCGCTGTCGGAAGCCGGCGTGCCGATCGAGAAGCGCGTATTCGGCCTGGGCCACTACCTGCGTCCGCCGATGATCCACCTGATCGAGTGCAGCAACGTGCTGCTGGAAGGCTACCAGGTCACGCACACGCCGTTCTGGCAGCACCATCCGGTCGCCTGCCGCAACCTCACCATCCGCAAGGTCTACGCCAACAGCCTGGGACCGAACAGCGACGGCTTCGATCCGGAGTCCTGCGACGGCGTGCTGGTGGAAAGCTGCCAGTTCGATACCGGCGACGACTGCATCGCCATCAAGGCCGGCAAGAACCTGGACACCCAGTACGGCCCGTCGCAGAACATCGTGATCCAGAAGTGCACCATGCACAGCGGCCACGGCGCGGTCACGCTGGGCAGCGAGATGGCCGGCGGCATCCAGAAGGTCTATGCGCAGGATCTGGTATTCGAGAACAAGAACTGGGCCACGAATCCGCTGAACATTGCGATCCGCCTGAAGACCAACATGAACCGCGGCGGCTTCCTGCGCTACTTCTACGTGCGCAACGTCAGCATCCCGAACGGCGTGCAGACCAGCCCTTCGTTCTACGCCACCCTGCCCGGCTCGCCGATCCCGAACAAGTCGGTGGCGGCGGCGGCCGGCGGCGTGATCACCTTCGACTGCGACTACACGCCGCGCGCCGACAACGTGCGCATCCGCCCGCCCGAAGTCCACGACGTGCACATCTCGAACGTCAGGGTCGGCAACGTGCGCACGAAGGACGGCAAACAGGCGTCCAGCTACCAGGCCTTCGTGATCCTCGGGCCGGTGGCGTCCGACTACAACGGCCCGATGCCGCGCCCCGAGGTGCTGCCGGTGCGCGACGTCACCATTACCGACTGCGACTTCGGTACGCCTTCGAATGCGGAGCAGCCCTGGTACCTCTACAACGTTCAAGGTCTGAGGCTGAAAAACGTGACGATCGGCGGGAAGAAGGTCGACAGGGTGCTGTCGACCTGAACGCGCTTAGTGGATCTTCTTATCCCACGAGAAGGTCCCTCGTTCGTGCTTGCTGGCAGCGGCCATGATATCCAGGATCCGCTGCCGGTATTTCTCGTTGTCTTTGTCCGACATCTTGTCGGCGATGGTCCGCTCGGCAGCCAGGATCTCGCCCTGGTAACGCTCCCAGCTCCCCGGATCGTTCACGCATTCTACGTAGTCCTGATGCTTGCCCGGCGACTCGTAACGCGCCTCGCTCAGACTCAGATCGGGGCTGGCCAGCTTGCGTGCCGCGGCCAAATGACGGCACAGTTCCGGGCCGTTCTGGTATTGATCGGGTGGCGAATAGGCGATGCCCGGCTCGGGCATCGGCAGCGACTTCCCGTGTACGGACTGGCCAAAACGGATCAGCGCGGCGCTCATCGGCCAGTCGGTCGTCGAACTGATGTTGATTTCGTGCGCGCCCTGATTGCTCCGGTCCTGGTCGGTGTAGGGATCGTGGGTATGGGCCGATACATAGGTCCAGGCCGGACCGCTGGCCTTTTGCATCAGCCTTTCAAAAGCTGCGCGATCGCCCTCCGCAAAGTCCTTCAGCGGGTGGTGGCCGGCGAAGACGACGGTGCGCCCGCCACTGTCGGCAAGCAGCGCCCCGATCGCGTTCTGCTGGGCTTCGCGCAGGCAGGCATGGGTCCCGGCGTTCTGCCACCAGAACACCGGCCAGCGCTGGTACCAGCGGTGATCGTACCAACCGCAGGCCGCCGTATCGACCAGGATCAGACGGTGCGTATTGCCCACGTCGACCGCCTGGACCAAGAAGGAGTCGTAGGTGTCCGATAAGCCGCGCTCGGTCGCGGTCGGACGTATCCACTCCCCCACGACGCGGTAGCGCAAGGCGCCCAGCAAGGTGCCCGGCCTGCCCTTGCCCGAGAACGACGCTTTTGTCGCGTCCGACGGACCGGGCGTCAGTTCGAGCTCCGGCACGCCGTTCCCATCGGTGCGCTTCAGCGACTCGAGATACTTGGCCATCCACTGGATCTTGTTCATCGGGACGCTCGGCCTGGTGGAGCCCTGGTCGCACAGTGCCGCCCAGGCCAGTCCCTCTGCCCCTACCTTTTGCGCTCGCGCTGGCCACCATGTGCCATCGACCGGCAGTACCGGCTTCTGGAACGGCGACAGATCCAGGCGCTGGTCGAGCGGCGCCTGCCAGTAATTCACGGTCCCCATCAGGTAACTGTCGTGGTTACCGTGGGCCATGAGCACCAGCCGGCTCTTGTCGCCGGCCGTCACCGCATTCCTGAAGCGTTCGTACTCGCTGGTGCATGCAGCATTGGTGGCGTCACCCAGCATCACGATATAGGGCGGCGCGCCTGACTCCGCCTGTTCCTTGCCGCGCCGGATCGCATCCTGCAAGGCATAGGCGGAGAGCAGGTTCATCTCCGGATGGCGCTGGGCGACGCCCGAAAACCAGTCCGAGATCGACCAGGTTTGCTTCACCTGGCCGCCAACGACGTTGTGCATCTGCGCATCGGCGATAAATAGCAAGGACGGATCGGCCGCGACGGCGGGCGCGCAGACAAAGGCTGCGGCCAGCACGGCGCCGAACTTCCAGGCACTCCATTGAGTAGGCTTCACTGCATTCTCCTGCTAGCGGTTGACGAAATCGAGCAAGGCCGTGGCCAGGACACGGCGCGGGAAACGGTTGTTGACGCCGAAAGGACGCATCGATGCTTCATCGCTGTCTTCGAAGGGCAGCACGATGGACCAGTGGTCGGCCCTGAACGTGCCCAGGTAGACGCTGCCGGGCAGGATCGCATCTTCCGCCAACACCTGGCCATCGTTGCGCCGGTCCACTTTGGCGAGCAGATCGAACGACCCTTGCAGCAAGGGATTGGCGACGATGCCTTCCGCGCTCGCGACGACGCTGTAGGTCGGATACGGCCTGGCAAGCCGCGCAAACACCTGCGCGACCGGTAGTACGGACGCATAACTCAGGCTCGCCACCCCGCCGCCGTCGGCCGGCCCGCAAGTCGGAAACTGCCAGCCGGCCACATGCCGGTACAGCGCCTCACCGCGGCTGGCGAGCACTGTGCCGTTGACCACACCCGCGACCGACACGAAAGCCCCTATGCGCCGCGCCCATTGCCCGGCTTGAGGCTGCGTGGCCGCGGTCATGAAGTCGGTCACGCCTTTCGAATAGCCGATCACGACCGCGCGCTCGAAGGGATGCTGCACGAAAAACTGGTGGATGATGCCGGCATTTTCGAGCGACGATCCGCGGCCCGTCACCGGAACCACCAGCACGCGGTAACCGAGTTGCTCCAGGTAGCTGTAATCGGCCGAGAACGGCGTCACCCAGCGGCTGACGCACTCGCCGAAGATGCCCGGAATGATCACCACCACGGGCCGCACACCGCCCGCAGCCGGGACCGTACCTTCGCCGCCTGCGCCGGCCGGCACTGCCTGCAGCCACTGCGCGCAGCCGCCGGAAGGTGCCAGCTGGGCATAGTGCGCGCAAAACAGCGATGCAAATTCCGCCTGGCGGTCGACAATCCCGGCGCGCTCCAGGCTGGTCCTGACGGTCGCCTCGCCGAAGTCGCCGGACCGCAGGGAAAGCGGCGCACAACCGCCCGCGCCGAACAGCACACAAAGAAACAGCAGGTGCAGCACGCGACGCATCGGTGCTCCTTCTGGTGGTCATCTGTTGAGGAAAGTCAAAAAAGGCTTTGCGGAAAAATACTAACAGTTAATATACTAATGTCAATACGTTGATTGGAGAGGCTGGGCCGCCCGGGCCAGCACTGCGACTATGAAGATGATGACTATCGGCCCGACCGTCCTGCTGGCGCTCGTAGTTAGTCTGAGCCTGGCAGCCTGCCGCTGGCACCAGCCCGGCAGCAGCGGCACGCTGGCCGCGATGGAGCGGATGGCGGTGACGGACGCCGCCGACAAGAGCCTGAGGGCGCAATGGTTTGGCGTCAGTACCCTGCTGATCCGCGACGGGGAAACGTCCATCCTGATCGACGGTTTCTTTTCGCGCCCGGGCGTGAAAGAAATCCTTTTTACGCACCTGGCGTCGAAGAAAGACCTGATCGATGCCGCGCTGCCCAGCGACCAATTGCCGAAGATCGACGCCGTCCTGGTCTCGCACTCGCATTACGATCATGCACTCGATGCGCCGTACCTTGCACGAACCCGCTCGGCCATCCTGGTCGGCTCGGAATCCACGCTGAACATCGGCCGCGCCCAAGGCATGCGGCCGGAAAGCCTGCAGTTGGTGACGCACGGCAGCCGCCTGAAGGTCGGCCGGTTCGAGATCGAGGTGCTCCGCACGCCGCATGTCTCGACCCCGATCGGCGGCGCCATCGACGAAAGCTTCGAGGTGCCGGCGCGCGTCTTCGACTACAAGCTCGGCGCCAGCTTCAGCTTCCTGCTGCGCCACCCCGACGGCGCCATCCTCGTCGTACCGAGTGCGGGCAGCCGGGAGGGCATGTTCGAGGGCGTCCAGGCCGACATCGTGTTCCTCGGCATCGGAACGCTGGGAGCGCGCAGCCGCGACCAGACGCTTGCGTTATGGGCCGAAGCCGTAGAGCGCACCGGCGCGCGGCTCGTGGTTCCCGTGCATTGGGACTACCTCGCCCGCCCCTTCGCCACGCCTTTGCCGCCGCCCATGCCGTGGCCGCTGGACAATGTCGACGACACCCTCCATATGCTCAAGGGACTGGCGAAGACACGATGCGAACCCGGTACGCGGGTCAGGCTGATACCGGCGAAGGAGACGGTGTCGCTGGCGAAGGCGCTCAGGGAAGGTCCGGTTCCCGATGCGCCCGCCTGTCGGCGATGAAGCAGCGAATCGGGTGAAACTCGGTGGGTTCGGAGACGGTCGTCCATCCGCCGGGTTCACTACCCGGCGGATCGCCCAACATCACGGATTGCCGTCCTTCACATCCGCCACCGCCAGCGCCGTCATGTTGACGATCCGGCGCACCGTGGCGCTCGGGCTGAGGATGTGCACCGACTTCGCCGCGCCCAGCAGGATCGGGCCCACGGTCACTCCCTTGCCGGACGAAACCTTCAGCACGTTGAACAGGATGTTGGCCGCATCCAGCGACGGCATCACCAGCAGATTGGCGCTGCCTTCGAAGTTGGCTTGGCCGGACGGCAGGTAGATCGCGCGAATGTTCTCGTCCAGCGCGGCGTCGCCGTGCACTTCGCCGATCACGTTCAGTTCCGGGCAGTCGCGCGCCAGCAATTCGCGCGCCTCGCGCACGCGCTGGGCCGACGGCCGCGAGGACGAGCCGAAGATCGAGTGCGAGAGCAGCGCGACTTTCGGATCGAGGCCGAAGTGGCGCAGTTCATCCGACGCCAGGCGCGCGATCGCCGCCAGTTCGGAGGCGCTCGGCTGGTCGTTGACGTAGGTGTCGGTGATGAACAGGGTGCCCTTGTCCAGCACCAGCGCGTTCATCGCCGCCATCACCTCGGCGCCCGGCGCCAGACCAATGTCGCGCTGCACGTGCGCCAGGTGGCTGTCGTAGCTGCCCTTCATGCCGCAGATCAGGGCATCCACCTCGCCGGCCGCCAGCAGCTTGGTGCCGCGTTCGGTGGTATCGCCATCGCACTCGACCAGCGTGTAGTCGGCATCGCGCTGCATGCGCAGGCCGGCGTCCTTGATCGCCTGTTCGATCTCGGCGCCGCGGCCGATCAGCACCGGCTGCGCCAGGCCCTCGTCGACCACGGTCTGCACTGCGCGCAGTACGCGCGCGTCGAAGCCTTCGGCGTACGCCACGCGGCGCGGCTTGGCGCGGGCCTTGGCGAACACCGGGCGCATGAAGAAGCTGGTGTGGTAGATCATCGCCGCCAGCCGCTCGCGGTAGGCGTCCATGTCGGTGATCGGGCGTGCAGCCACGCCCGAGCTGGCGGCAGCCGCCGCGACGGCCGGTGCGATCGCCGCCATCAGGCGCGGATCGAAAGGCTTCGGGATGATGTAGTCGGGGCCGAAGCGCAGATCCTGGCCGGCGTAGGCGGCGGCCACGGCGTCGTTGGCTTCGGCCTCGGCCAGTTCGGCGATCGCGCTGACGCAGGCCAGCTTCATCTCCTCGGTGATGCGGGTGGCGCCGCAATCGAGGGCGCCGCGGAAGATGTAGGGGAAGCACAGCACGTTGTTGACCTGGTTCGGGTAGTCCGAGCGGCCGGTGGCGACAATGCAGTCGGGCCGCGCGGCTTTCGCCACTTCCGGACGGATCTCGGGTTCCGGGTTGGCCAGCGCCAGGATCACCGGGCGGTCGGCCATGGTCTTGACCATCTCGCCGCTCAGGACGCCGGCGGTCGAGCAGCCGAGGAAGACGTCGGCGCCGCGCACGATGTCGGCCAGGGTACGGTCCGCCGTGTCCTGGGCGTAGCGCGCCTTGTTGGCTTCCATGTTGGCCTCGCGGCCTTTCCAGATCACGCCTCTGGAGTCGGTCACGTAGATGTTCTCGCGGCGCACGCCCATGCTGACCATCATGTCGAGGCAGGCGATGGCCGCGGCGCCGGCGCCGGACGCCACCAGCTTGACCGTGCCGATGTCCTTGCCGACCACTTTCAGGGCGTTCAGCAGCGCCGCGCTGGAGATAATGGCGGTGCCGTGCTGGTCGTCGTGGAAGACCGGAATGTTCATGCGCTCGCTCAGCTTCTTCTCGATGTAGAAGCATTCGGGCGCCTTGATGTCTTCGAGGTTGATACCGCCGACGGTCGGCTCCAGCATCGCGATCGCATCGATCAGCTTGTCGGGATCGTTCTCGGCAAGCTCGAGGTCGAACACGTCGACCCCGGCGAATTTCTTGAAGAGGCAGCCCTTGCCTTCCATGACCGGCTTCGAGGCCAGCGGCCCGATGTTGCCCAGGCCGAGGACGGCGGTGCCGTTCGAGATCACGGCGACCAGGTTGCCGCGCGAGGTGTACTCCGCCGCCATGGCAGGGTCGGCGGCGATCTCTTCGCAGGCATAGGCGACGCCCGGCGAATAGGCCAGCGACAGGTCGCGCTGGTTCGACAGGGGCTTGGTGGCGACGACCTCTATCTTGCCGCGCACGGGGCTGCGGTGGTAGTCGAGGGCGTCGGCGCGCAGCTGCGCGTCCTTGCCCGGTTCCTGGATGCCGCTATCGAGGCTGCTTTCGGTGCTCATCGGTGTCTCCTGAATGTCTGATCGGCTTATGGTCGCAGAAAAGCCCGCTCCGCGCACGGGAGCGGCCTCTTACGGAACAGCCTGCGCTCAGAACGCCTCGATGACGGTGTTCAGGTGGGTGACGTTCGGCGCGCCGTCGAAGCAATCGCCGACCAGGCGCCGCCATGCCTGGAAGTCCTCGCTCCCGCGGAAGTGCACGGTGTGGTCTTCGAGCGTGTCCCACTGGACCAGCAGGCGGTAAGCGCGCGGGTTCTCGATGCCACGCTGCACCCGCATGCCGGTGCATCCCCGGGCCCGTTTGAACAGCGGTGCCGCCTCGCGCACGCCGGCTTCGAATTGTTCTTCCATGCCTTCCTTGACCAGGATTTCCGCACTTTCCAGCACCATGTCGCTTCCTCTCCGTGAATGAACGTGTCAGCGATTATGCCCCGGATGCGGTATCGTTGCAGGATGCATACTTTCCACTTCTACGAACCGCGCCAGGGCCACGGCCTGCCGCACGATCCCTTCAATGCCATCGTCGGGCCGCGCCCGATCGGCTGGATTTCTTCCAAAAGCAAAGCCGGCGTCCTCAACCTGGCGCCCTACAGCTTCTTCAACGCCTTCAACTACGTGCCGCCCATCGTCGGCTTCGCCAGCATCGGCTGGAAGGATTCGGTGCGCAACATCGAGGAGACGGGCGAGTTCTGCTGGAACCTCGCCACCCGCCCGCTGGCCGAACAGATGAACCAGACCTGCGCCGCGGTGCCACCGGAAACCGACGAGTTCACGCTGGCAGGCCTCACGCCCGCGCCCTCGCGCACCGTGGCCGTGCCGCGCGTGTTGGAGAGCCCGGTCTCGATGGAGTGCCGCCTGAGCCAGCTGATCCAGCTGCAGCGCGCCGATGGCGACAAGGTCCCGACCTGGCTGGTGCTGGGCGAGGTTGTCGGCGTCCATATCGACCGCAGGCTGCTGAAGGACGGCGTCTACGACACCGCCGCTGCCCAGCCCATCCTGCGCGGCGGCGGACCGGCCGATTACTTCACGATCGGGCCCGAGCAGCTGTTCCGGATGTTCCGTCCGCAGGTCTGACGGCGCGGCTTTAACAGCGCGGCTTTGACAGCCGCCGCATGCAGGCCTAAAGTGAAGCTAGCCGCCTCACTTCGGGAGGGCCCAGCATGTACAAGGTCATCGTTGTCCATGTCGACGGCAGCGCGCGCCAGGAAAGCCGGCTGCGCGCGGCCGCCCTGCTCGCCGTCAAGTACGGCGCCCATCTGGTCGGCAGCGCCGCCACCGGCATTTCGTGGATGGATTACAGCCTGCTGACCGGCTCGATGGCCGCGCCGGTGATCGGCGACGATTTCCAGGAGCTGCGCGAGGCCGCCGCTGCCCACCTCGACACCTTCAAGCAGGCCGCCGCCCGGCTAGGCGTGGCCTCGATCGACGCCAGATTGGTCGAAGACGACCCGCGCTACGCCCTGCTGCTGCAATCGCGCTATGCCGACCTGGTGGTGCTGAGCCAGGACAGCGGCGACCCGACCGGCCTGCCGCTGCGGGTACGCGGGTTGCCGGAACACGTAGCGCTGCGCGGCGCGCGGCCGGTGCTGGTGGTGCCGGCCGACTATCAGGGCGAGCCGATTCCCGGCACGGCGGTGGTCGGCTGGGATGGCGGCACACAGGCGCTGCGCGCGATCGCGGCCGCCCTGCCGCTGCTGGAACATGCCGCCGCGGTCAAGCTGGCAGTGATCAATCCCGACGTCCTGTCGGACCTGCACGGCGAGCAGCCGGGCGCCGACATGGCGCTCTACCTTGCGCGCCACGGCCTGCAAGTCGAGGTCGTGGTCGAGCGCACCCGCGCCACGGTCGGCGACACCCTGTGCGCACTGGCGCGCAGCTGCGGCGCCGGGCTGATGGTGGCCGGCGCCTTCGGCCATAGCCGCTACCGGGAATGGATGCTGGGCGGGACCACGCGCGAGCTGCTGGCACGGTCGCGGGTACCGCTGCTGATCGCGCACTAGCCTGCGTACTTTTTCGAAGGCCGGCTGCGGCGCCAGATCCAGGCATACAGCAGCGCGTTGATCGCCAGCACGCCCACGCCCAGTCCGATTTGCAGTTCCCGCGTCAGACCCGACGGATAGATCAGCGGCAACAGATAATGGTCAACGAACCCGCCCTCGTAGCCGGCCTGCCCGGCCAGACGGCGAAAATAAAGCTCCGCCCAGGTCAGCGGGCAGATGGCGCCAGTGGCTTCGACCAGGAAACCCCAGCCCGCCGCCGCCAGGTGCAGGGGCAGCCAGCGCCGCCGGCGCCGCTGATTTACCACCAGCAGTGCACCGAACACGACGAACAGGATGAAGCCGAGGTGCAGCAGCAGCACCGCGTCGGCCAGCAGACGGTAGGACATGCCGCCATGCTACCCCGGCCTGCGCGCTGCCGGCCACGTTTTTGGATGCGCCTCAAGTGGTAGTCCGGTTCGCCGGGCCCGGCAATCGTGCGCGGCCCACTCTGGCGTAAATTGCTGTCTTTACGCACGAACGAGACCGCCATGCATGCAATGAACTGGAACGCCTTCGGCACTTTCGGTGCCATGGCCCTGAAGCAGATGGACCGTACGCGCCAGGCGCGCGGCCGGATGATGGAACGCGCCGGCTACGGGCCGCGCCCTACCCCTTCCACCACCGTGCACCGCGAGCCCGGGCTGCACCTGCGCCGCTACGGAGCGCAAGCCGCCGAGGGACCGTCCGTGCTGCTGGTGCCGGCGCCGATCAAGCGCGCCTATATCTGGGACATGGCGCCGGAAGTCAGCGTGGTGCGGCGCTGGATCGAGCGCGGCTACCGGGTCTACCTGGCCGAGTGGGAGCCCTTGGAGGAAGCAGACGGCCGGCAGGCATTCGGTCTCGCCGATTACGCCGACCGCCTGCTGAGTGTCTGCCGCAAGGCCATCGAAGCGGACGGCAGCGGCGGCAAACCCGTGATCGCCGGCCATTCGCTGGGCGGGGTGCTGGCCGCCATCCACGGCTGCCTGCATGCGGACGAACTGCGCGCCACCATCCTGCTGGAGTCGCCCCTGCACTTCGACGCCGCTCACTGCTGCTTCAACAAGCTGGTAGCGGCCACACCGGATGCGCGCGAAGTCGCCGGCAGCTTCGGCCAGGTGCCCGGCGCCTTCCTCAATACCATGAGCGCACTGGCCGAGCCGCAGGCCTTCCAGTGGGAGCGCTGGACGGACCGCTGGCTGTCGCTGGGCGATCCGAAGGCGGTGGCCACCCACCTGCAGGTCGAGCGCTGGACGCATGACGAATTCGCCCTGCCGGGCCCACTGTTCGGCGACATCGTCGAATCGCTGTACCGGCGCGACGAATTGATGCGCGGTGAGCTGCACATCGACGGCCGGCGCATCGGCCCGCAGGATCTGCGCACGCCGCTGCTGAGCGTGGTCGACCCGCGCAGCAAGCTGATCCCGCCGGCGGCCGTGCTGCCCTTCCACGACGCGGCGGCCAGCGCGCGCAAGCGGGTGCTGCACTACGAAGGCGACGTTGGCGTCAATCTGCAGCACGTAGGCGTGCTGGTCGGGCGCAACGCGCACGCGCGGATCTGGCCGGCGGTGTTCGACTGGCTGGATGGTATGATGACTAGCTGATCAGAGAGGTCGCAGGAACAGGCCGGCCGTGAGCGCCACGCCGATGCAGACGATCGCCACGCGCAGCGCCTTCTCGTTGACCCGGTGCAGCGCCCAGGTGCCGGCCAGGCCGCCGAGGATCGCGCCGACGGCCAGCACGCCCGCCTGCAGCCAGTGCAGCTCCGGAGAGGTGATGAACAGGGCCACCGCCGACGCATTCATCACGCCGGCCAGCACGTTCTTGGTGCCGCCGGCATTGCGCGCCGACAGCCCGGCCATGGTCAGCGCCGCCATCATCAAGATGCCGATGCCGCCGCCGAAATAGCCCCCGTAGACCGCGATCAGGAATTGCGCCGTGCCGGTGGCGAAGGGGCCCAGCTGCGCCGCCTGCTCGGCCGACGCTTTACGGAAGAAGCTGCCCCAGGTGAAGACGATGGTGGCGAACAGCACCAGCCACGGCACCAGACGCGCGAACACCTTCGGCGAGGTGTGCAGCAGGAGCAGACCGCCGGCCGCCCCGCCGAGGATGCTCAGGATGAACAGCGTGCGAAAGCGCAGCCCGGCTGCGCCGGTCACCAGCTTGCGGCCTGCATAGCCCGCCGTGATCTGGCCGGGAAACAGCGCCACCGTCGAGGTGATGTTGGCCGCCAGCGGCGTCATGCCGGACAGGATCAGCGCCGGGAGCGTGACGAAGGAGCCGCCGCCGGCCAGGGTGTTCTGGATGCCGGCCCAGAGGCCGGCGAGGAAGATCAGCAGCAGGAGCATCGTGTCAGCGCGCCAGCAAATGCGGCCCAATCTCGGCAATGGACCGCGCCCCGGTCAGCACCATATTCGTCCGCAAATCCTTCTCCATGATCGCCAGCAGCCGCTCGACCCCGGCCTGGCCGCCGGTCGCCAGCGCATAAATGAAAGCACGCCCGATCAGCACCCCGTCGGCGCCAAGCGCCAGCATGCGGAACACGTCGGTACCCGTACGCACGCCGCCGTCGGCGAAGATCGTCATCCTGCCCTTCACCTCTTCGGCGATCGCCGGCAGCACGCTGGCCGAGGATGGCGCGCCGTCGAGCTGGCGGCCGCCGTGGTTCGAGACGACGATGCCGTCGGCGCCGAAGTTCAGGGCGTCGCGCGCGTCCTCGACGTCGAGGATGCCCTTCAGGATCAGCTTGCCCTTCCACTCGTCGCGGATCCACTGCAGGTCCTGCCAGCTGATGCCGGGGTCGAAGTTCGAGCCCAGCCAGCCGATGTAGTCTTCGAGGCCGGTGGCGTGGCCGCGGTAGGCGGAGATGTTGCCAAGGTCGTGCGGCCGGCCGAACAGGCCGACGTCCCAGGCCCAGCGCGGGTGCAGCATGGCTTGCCACATGCGGCGGCGCGGTCCGGCGTCGCCGCTCATGCCGCTGTGCAGGTCGCGGTAGCGGTTGCCGGGCACCGGCATGTCGACCGTGAATACCAGCGTGGTGGCGCCCAGTTCGCTCGCCCGGCGCATCACGTCGCGCATGAAGCCGCGGTCCTTCAGCACGTAGAGCTGGAACCAGATCGGCTTGCTGGCCTTGGCCGACACTTCGGCCAGCGAACAGACCGAGACCGTCGACTGGATGAAGGGGATGTTGGCGCGGCAGGCCGCCTGCGCCGCCTGGACTTCGCCGCGGCGCGCGTACATGCCGGCCAGGCCGATCGGCGCCAATGCGATCGGCAGTGCGTGCTCCTGGCCGAACCAGTGGGTCGAGATGTCGAGCGTTTCCGAACCGCGCAGCACGCGCTGGCGCAGCTTGATGGCCTGCAGGTCGTCGACGTTGGCGCGCAGGGTCTGCTCGGCGCCGGCGCCGCCGTCGAGATAGTGGAACAGGAAGGGAGGCAGCTTGCGGCGCGCGGCTTCGCGGAAGTCGGTGGCGGAAGAGATGATCATGGTTCTTTGGACGCTGGCCGGTTGTTCTTGTCGTATTGTCCAGTGTACGACGAAACGCATCCGGATGCGATAATGTCGGCCCTTTCAATGCAGAGTAAAGACACCCGATGTTCCCGGCAGTTTCCCTCGACGTGGCGGCGGCCCTCAAGACGCTCGTCCTGACCCTCGACCTGGTCGGCACCTTCGTGTTCGCGCTGAGCGGCGCCACCGCGGGCGTCAAGCGCCGGCTCGACATCTTCGGGGTGCTGGTGCTTTCTTTTGTCGCCGCCAATTCCGGCGGCATCGTGCGCGACCTGCTGATCGGGGCGACGCCGCCGGCCGCCATCAGCGACTGGCGCTACCTGCTGGTCTCGGTGATGGCGGGCCTGCTGATCTTCTTCTGGTATCCGAAGGTGCGCCACCTGAAGAATCCGGTGCTGATCTTCGACGGCGCCGGACTGGCCCTGTTCTGCGTGGCCGGCGCTCAGAAGGCCTTGGTCTACGGCCTGGCGCCGTGGATGGCCGCCCTGCTCGGCATGCTGACCGGCGTCGGTGGCGGCGTCGCGCGCGACGTGCTGCTGTCCCAGGTGCCGGCCGTGCTGCGCGCCGAGGTGTATGCGGTGGCGGCCCTGGCGGGCGCCGCCGTGGTGGTGAGCGGTCACGTGTTGGGCCTGCCGTCGGGACCGATGGCGGCGGCCGGCGCGGTGCTGTGCTTCGGCCTGCGCATGGCGGCGATCCGCTACGACTGGCACCTGCCGGTCGCACGTACGCCTGAGGAGCCGGAACAGGAAGCCCGCGACGGAAGATGAGCCCGGTTTGAGCCGGCTCAGTTGCTCTCGTAAAACGTAGGCGCATCCTGAAGGCTTGCGTCAACACCGGGAGCGGCCGATGAAACCAGGAACGATACCAGCGTATCCGTCGGTGGCCAGGCAATCGCCGGCCAACCTCGCCTTCACTGCCCTGTTGTTCTGCTGTCTCGGCTGGTCCATCCTCGCGTTCTGGTTCGTCGGCGCCCACGCCGGCGCCATGCCGCACCTGATCAACACCCTCGCCTGCGCACCGGTCATGGCCTGTTCCGTGCGCCGCTTCCACGCCGCTTGCCCACGCTACCAGCGTACCGGCATGCGGCCGCTGGGCGTCCATACGGCAGGCAAACGCGCGCTGGCCCTGCTGTTCGCGGCCGGCGCGGCCTTCGGCGCCGCGCTCGCCAGCGGCTCGACCACCCTCGTCGCCCTTCTGGTCCTGGCATTCTGCTGCATGCCCTGGACCAGGTTCCGGGTCCACCGCCAGCACCTGCTGCTGTCCTTCCTCGTCCTGGCAGCAGGCGCCCTGCTGCCGCTCGCGGCAAGCGGCCGGTCCCTGACGATCATGGCGGTCCTGCCCGCGGCCTGGTGCCTGTGGACCGCGGCGGCGCTGCTGTGCATCTGCCTGTGCGGCAGCGAACTGCGGAAGAACCGAAGACGCTAAGCGCGCGGCGCCGGCATCTCCCTGTAGAATCCGGATTTTGCCCGCGCCCGCCATGAACACACGACCGCCGCTGTCCGCTGCAGAATCCTCCGTCCCGGATCTGGTCCTCGGACTCGAAGACCGGCCCCGCGCCTGGGTCGGCATCCTCGCCGCCCTGCAGCACCTGCTGGCGATCATCGTCCCCATCGTCACGCCCGGCCTGCTGATCTGCCAGGCGCTGGGCGTGTCGGCGCGCGACACCAACCTGATCGTCTCGATGTCGCTGGTGGTGTCCGGCATCGCCACCTTCGTCCAATGCCGCCGCTTCGGCCCCTTCGGCGCCGGGCTCCTGATCGTGCAGGGCACCAGCTTCAACTTCGTCGGCCCGCTGATCGCCGGCGGCACCCTGATGGTCAAGCAGGGCACGCCGGTCGAAGCGGTAATGGCGGCGGTGTTCGGCGTGGTGGTGGCCGGCTCCTTCATCGAGATGGGCGTGTCGCGCATCCTGCCCTTCATCCGGCGCATGATCACGCCGCTGGTCACCGGCATCGTGGTGCTGATGATCGGTCTCACGCTGATCAAGGTCGGCCTGATCAGCATGGGCGGCGGCTTCGCGGCGATGTCGAACGGGACCTTTGCCAATGGCGAGAACCTGCTGCTGTCCGGGACCGTGCTGGCGATTATCGTGCTGCTGAACCGGATCCCCATCGTGTGGATGCGCAGCGGCGCCATCATCATCGCCCTCGCCGCTGGCTACCTGCTGGCCGGCGCGCTGGGCCGCCTGGACTTCAGCGGCATGCACGACGCGGCCTGGTTCCAGGTCCCGCGGCCGCTGCACTTCGGCCTGAGTTTCTCGTGGTCGCTGTTCATCCCGATGATCGTGATCTACCTGGTCACCTCGCTCGAGGCGGTCGGCGACGTGACCGCGACCAGCAAGGTCTCGCGCGAGCCTGTCGAAGGCGAGATCTGGATGCGCCGCATCAAGGGCGGCGTGCTGGTCAACGGCGCCAACTCGCTGCTGGCCGGGGTGCTGAACACCTTCCCCAGCTCGATCTTCGCCCAAAACAACGGCGTGATCCAGCTGACCGGCATCGCCAGCCGCCATGTCGGCATGTGGATCGCGCTGTTCCTGGTGGTGCTCGGGCTGTTCCCGGGCGTGGCCGGCGTGATCCAGGCGGTGCCGGAACCGGTGCTGGGCGGCGCCGTCATGGTGATGTTCGGCGCGGTGGCGGCGGCCGGCATCAACATCCTGGCCAGCGTCACGCTGGACCGACGCGCGCTCTTGATTATCGCGGTGTCGCTGGCGCTGGGCCTGGGCGTGTCGCAGGTGCCGGAATTCCTGGCCCACATGCCGGCGGCGCTGCGCCACGTGCTGGAGTCGGGGGTCGCGACCGGCGGCATCTGCGCCGTGCTGATGAACTGGTTCCTGCCGGCCACGCACGTGGACGCCGCGCGCGATTAATCGACAGTCAGGTGGTCCGCGTGGGCGTAACAGACGAAGTCGCGCCCGCGCGCAAAGGCCAGCAGGGTCATGCCGGCCCGCTCGGCCAGCTCCACCGCCGCCAGGGTCGGCGCCGACATGCCGACCAGCGCAGCTACCCCTGCCATCGCCGCCTTCTGCGCCATCTCGAAGCTCACCCGGCTGGTAATCAGGAGGAAGCCATCGGCAGGCTGCGCGCCGGCGCGGGCCATCGCACCGATCACCTTGTCCAGCGCGTTGTGGCGGCCGACGTCTTCGCGCACGATGCGCAGGCCGCCGTCCATACCGCACCAGGCGGCGGCGTGGGCGGCGCCGGTCGAGCGGGTCAGCGCCTGCTCGGCGCCCAGCGCGTCGAGGGCCTGCCGTACCGCCGCCGCGTGAAAGCCGCGCGCCGGCGCCAGCTGCGGCAGCGCCCGCGCCACCTGCTGCAGGCTGTCGACGCCGCACAGGCCGCAGCCGGTACGTCCTGACAGGCTGCGCCGCCGCTCCTTCAAGGCATTGAACGCGGCCCCGCCGATCTGCAGCTGCACGGCGATGCCATCGCGGCCGGCTTCAACCTCGATGCCGTAGCACTCGCCTGGATGCGCAACGATGCCTTCGCTGAGCGAGAAGCCGAGCGCGAACTCTTCCAGGTTGGCCGGGGTGGCCATCATGACCGCATGCGAGATGCCGTTGTAGACCAGCGCCACCGGCACTTCGTCGACCACCATGTCCTCGACCGTGGCGAGGACGTCCTTGCGCATGCGCAGCACGCGGCGCGCCCTGGCCGGTTCGGGCATCGAAGTAGCGGTGAAGTCGAAGTCTGCGTGCATGCGGCCGAATGTAGCATTTATGGCATTTTCCGAGCGCGCGCCACCGAACAGAAGGCCGGCGCCGCGCGTGCTACAAGGAGGAAAACGGGCCTCCGCCCCCACCTTCAAGGAGAGCAAGCATGATGAAACTCGGGAATATGGATGCCGCGCGCGTCGAGCGCCTGGGCGCACTGGCGGCGCACCTGGTCGAACATGCGCTGGCCTCCGGGCTGAGCTGGGACGAGGCCATCCTCGGCTTCGGCATCGCCGCCAAGGCGCTGGCTGCAAAGGCCGCGGACCAGGGCGTCGGCGGCATGGACCAGTGCGCGGCGCTGGCAGAACGCCGCCTGAAGACCGGCATGGACCAGAGCGCCGACGTGCTGCGTGCCTTCCTGCGCTGAGCCGCCGGCCCCCGGCTTACCAGTTCACCGCGCCCATGCCGCGCGACGGCACCCAGGTGTAGTACAGGCCGACCGAATCGTAGCGCTGCTGGCGTTCCGCCACGTTGGGGAAGGAGAACTTGCGGCGCGAGGTCAGGTACTTCAGCGCCACCGCGTGCTGGCCGCTGATGCGATAGGTCAGCGAAGCGTCGCCGCGCAGCACGCGGTCGTCGCCGCCGGTGTCCGCGTTGCGTACTTTGCCGTCCAGGAAAGCGCTCTCGCTCAGGTCCAGCGACACGCGGTCGCCGTAGATCACGCGCAGTCCCAGCATGCTCAGCGGCGCAAAACCATAGTGGTACTGGTTGTTGGAGCTGGCGCGGATGGTGCCGGTCGCGGTGTAGCCCACGCCGGCCGAAGCATGGCCCTGCAGCGCCAGGTTCCGCGACAGCCACAGCTGCGCATTGCTGCCCACGGACACACCGGTGCTGGCAATGCGGAACAGCTGCGGCGACAGGTAGTCGTAGCTGCCGTAGATCCCGGCGATACCGCGCAGGCGCTCACCCTCGCCATAGCGCGCGCCGAACAGCATGCCGCGCGAAGTCAGGCTTTCCAGGCCGTTCACGTTCGAGACGCGGGCGCGGAACAGGAAGTAGTCGAAGGGCTTGTGGTAGGTGTAGCCGTCCTTGCCCGGCAGCCCGTACTCCATCGCGAAGTCGGCCGCCACCTCGCGGCGCTTGGTGGCCAGCGAGGGACCGACGTTGCTGCTGGTTGGGCTGCTGGCGCCCAGCTGCAGGCGCGTGAAGGTGGCCGGCGGCGCACCGGCCCACAGCGATGCCGCACGCCGCGCGCGCCCGCTCTGGCGGTTGTAGCCCAGCGCCGGCGACACCACCGCCGCCCCGGCCTCGCGCAGCCCCGAACCGTCGCCGCGGTCCAGCACCATGCTGGCCATCCGGTACAGGGATTCGCCCAGGAAGCTGCCGCCGAAGCTGGTCGTGATCTGGTCGTTGCGCGAAGGCGGCGTCGTCTCGCCGGCGATCTCCCATACTGCGCTGCCGGCGAAGGCATAGCCCATCGACTCCCAGAAAGTCAGGCCGTTGGCGCGCGCGATGTTGAAGTAGACCGAACCCTGGTAGGGGTGGCCCATCTGGTTGATCTCGAAGGGATCGCGGTCTTCGACCCAGCCGCTGTGCAGGTTGCGGCGGATCGAGCCCATGGTGACGCCGTAGTCGTCCGGCTTGACGAAGGCATGGTCGACCCGGTTCAGCACCACCTGGAAGCCGAGGATTTCCAGCGCCGCCGCGCCGTAGCTCTTGTAGGGGCGCACCTCGGCGGGCGGGCGTACTGCCGGGCTGGCCGCCGGGCCAGGGACCGGTTCGACAACAGGTTTTTCCTGTGCCGGCTGGTCGATCAACTGGGCGTGGGCGGCGCCGGCGGTCAGCGCCAGCAGCATGGCGCAGGCGCGACGCACTGCCTTCGGTGGGATTGGTGATGCGTTCATGGGACTCCGATTCGGTACGATGCGAAACATTGGCAATAATGTAACAATTACGGCTGATTCGTGTCGCACAAGGAAATCCCGATGTCGTTTACGCCACAACACGGCGCCCCAGTGAAATCCGCATCCACCCCACTGCTGGCCGCGCGGGGACTCAGCTCGCGCTTCGGCGGTCCCTTCGAATTTGCCTTGCAGGCCGGCGAATGCGTCGCCATCCAGGGTCCGTCGGGCGCCGGCAAGAGCGTGCTGCTGCGCATGCTGGCCGATCTCGATCCGCACGAGGGCGAGGTGCTGCTCGACGGCCGTTCCAGCAAGGCGATGCCGGCGCCCGCCTGGCGCGCGCAGGTGGTCTACCAGGCCGCCGAGCCGGCGTGGTGGGAAGCCACGGCCGGCGAGCATTTCAATGCCGGGCAGCGCGGTTTCGTCGACAAGGCCATGGGCGCGCTCGGCCTCTCCACGGCGCTGCTCGACACCGAGATCGAACGCCTGTCCACCGGCGAGCGCCAGCGCCTGGCCCTCGTGCGCTCGCTGGCCGCCGAGCCGCGCGTGCTGCTGCTCGACGAGCCGACCGCCGCCCTCGATCCGGACTCGGTGAAACGTGCGGAAGCGCTGCTGGCGTCCTGCCTGGCGGACGACATGGCGATCCTCATCGTCACGCACTCGGCGGAACAGGCCGAACGGATGGCGCAGCGCGTCTTCCGCCTCGACCAGGGAAGGCTGACCACCGCATGAACGCGATCCATCTCGGAACCTGGGACCTGCTGGCGGCCGCGCTGCTGATCCTGCTCGACGCCGCGCTGTCGCTGGCGCTGCGGCTCGGCGTGCACCGCCAGATCCTGATTGCCGCCGTGCGGATGGTGGTGCAGCTGGCGATCGTCGGCATGGTGCTGCGCAGCGTGTTCGCCGCCGCTTCGCCCGCCGCCACTGCCGCGGTGGTCCTGTTCATGGTCGGCGCCGCCGCCCGCGAAGTGGCGACCCGGCCGAAGCAGCGCCTGAAACGCCACATGAATTACCAGATCAGCGTCGCGGTCGTGGCCTGCGCCGGCTTCGCTACCGTGCTGCTGGCCCTGACCACGGCGGTGCGCCCTGACCCGTGGTATGCGCCGCGCTATGCGATTCCGCTGATGGGCATCGTGCTGGGCAGCGTGCTGAACGCGGCCTCGCTGGCGCTGGACGGCGTGCTCGATGGCGTGGTGCGCGAGCGCGGCCGCATCGAAGCGCGGCTGGCGCTGGGCACGCCCTTCCGCGAAGCGATCGGGCCGCTGGTGCGCAGCGCCACGCGGCGCGGCATGATTCCGGTGGCGAACCAGATGTCGGCCGCCGGCATCATCACCCTGCCCGGCATCATGACCGGCCAGCTGCTGGCCGGGATGGACCCGATGGAGGCGGTGAAGTACCAGATCCTGCTGATGTTCCTGCTGGCCGGGGCCAGCGGGTTGGCGTCGGTGGGCGCGGCGCTTCTCGCGGTACGGGCATTGAGCGACGAGCGCCAGCGCTTGCGATTAGATCGCCTACGCTGAATCAGTGCACGCTGCGGTGCCCGAGATCGCGCAGCACCTCGCGCGCCGCGTTGTGCCCCGGCGCGCCGGTCACGCCGCCGCCCGGATGCGCGCCGGCGCCGCAGGTGTACAGCCCCTTCAAGGGCCCCCGGTAATCCGCATGGCCCAGCATCGGGCGCGCCGCGAACAGCTGGTCGAGTCCGAGCGCGCCATGGAAGATGTCGCCGCCCACCAGGCCGAAAGTCCGTTCCAGGTCGAGGGGACTCATGATCTGGCGTCCGATCACGGCGCGTTTGAAGTTGGGCGCGTAACGAGTCACGGTAGCTATCATCAGGTCGGCTACCTGCTCGCGGTGATCGTCCCAGCTGGCGCCGTCGGGCAGCTGCGGCGCCACGTGCTGGCAGAACAGGCTGGCCACATGCTGGCCGGGCGGCGCCAGGCTTGTATCCAGCGTCGACGGGATCAGGACCTCGACGATGGGATCGCGCGCCCAGCCGAGCGCGCGCGCGTCGTGGTAAGCGCGTTCCATGTAGCCCAGGCTGGGCGCGATGATGATGCCGCTCGCATGGTGCTCGGCTGCCTCCCCGCCAGGCAGGCAGCTGAAGTCCGGCAGCTCGGACAGCGCCACGTTCATGCGGAAAGTGCCGGAGCCGCAGCGCCAGGCCTGCATGCGGCGCAGGAAATCGGCCGGCAGCGCGCCCGCATCGACCAGCTGGGTGTAGAGCAGGCGCGGGTTCAGGTTCGACACGACCACGCGCGCATCGAGGCGCTCGCCCTTCGCCGTCACCACGCCGGTCGCACGGCCCTTGTCGAGCAAAATCTCGTCGACCGCGCAGCCGGTGCGGATCTCGACCCCGCGCGCCTGCGCCGCCTTTGCCATCGCCTGGGTGATGGCGCCCATGCCGCCGACCGCATGGCCCCAGGCGCCCTTCTTGCCATTCACCTCGCCGAACACGTGGTGCAGCAGCACGTAGGCCGAGCCGGGCGTATAGGGACTGGCGTAGTTGCCGACCACGCTGTCGAAGCCGTAGGCGGCCTTGATCGGCGCGCTCTCGAACCAGCCGTCCAGCACGTCGCCGGCCGATTTGGTGAACAGGTCGAGCAGCCCGCGCTGGCTGTCCAGCGGCAGTTTGCGTACGCGATTACCGAGCTTGCCGGCCTTGAGCAGTTCGGGCAACGCATCGAGCCAGCCGCCCTGCACGCGGTTCGGCGGCGTCTGCAGGACCAGCTCGCGCAACAGGTCGGCGGCGGCGTCCAGATGTTCTGCATACGCGTCGAGGCGCTCGGCATCGCGCTGCGAGAACTTTGCCACCTCGGCTCTGGTCTTGCCGGCGCCGAGCTTCAGGTAGCGCGTGTCGTCGAGCGGCAGGAAGTTCGAGAGCGGGCGTTCGACCACGCGCAGACCGTGCCCGGCCAGGTCCATCTCCCGGATCACCTTGGGGTTCAGCAGCGACACCGTGTACGAGGCGACCGAGTTGCGAAAGCCCGGATGGAATTCCTCGGTGACGGCGGCGCCGCCGACCACGCCGCGCCGTTCCAGCACCGTCACCTTCAGCCCGGCCCGTGCCAGGTAAAAGGCGCACACCAGGCCGTTGTGGCCGCCTCCGACGACGATCGCATCGCGCATCCAGTCCCCCGTTCTTGTCAGGTCTTGAAAAAGCGGTAATCTGGGCTAATATACAAGCTGCCCGCTACAAGGCAACCAAAAATGACATCCGATCACGCATTCCTCTCTTCCGGCGGCCTGGCTTTCGCCATTCCGCGACACCTCGCCCGGCTTCATTAAGCTCGGCGCCGGCTTGTCACGCCGGTCGCCGAGCTCCACTCCAGCATGTCTTCGCCGCCCCGGCCACGCGGGCGGCCATGTTTAAACTCGTCCTTTTCCGGACTTGAATGGGAGTACCTGCATGAAGATGCATCGCAAAACGCGGCACCCGGGAGAACGCAAGCCTGCGCAACGGCGCCCGCTCGGCTACCCCGCCCTGAACGGCCTGCTCGCGCGCCGCCAGCGCCTGCGCAAATGGATCGCCGTGGCAGCCGCCATGTTCACCTCGGCCGGCCTGCTGCTGGCCAGCCTCGAGTTCTAAACCAGGGAGTGACAATGAACCCGAACATCATGATGTCAAAGACCGATTTCAACCGCATCGACCTGCTGCTAGAAAAGCTCGCGACCAGCCGCGTGCCCGGCAAGGAGGCGCTGTCGAACGAACTGCTGCGGGCGCAGGTCGTCGAGCCCTGGGAAGTGCCGCCGACGGTGGTGACCATGCATTCGACGGTCCGCTTCCGCCTCGACGGCGATGCCAATGCATTGTGCCGCACCCTGGTCTACCCGAAGGACGCCGGCCAGGCGCCGGAGTCGCTGTCGGTCCTGTCGCCGGTCGGCAGCGCCCTGCTCGGCCTGTCGGAGGGCGACCGCATGCAATGGCTGCACCCGGACGGCAAGACGATCGGCGTCGAGGTGCTGGAAATCGTCTACCAGCCCGAACGCGCCGGCGACTTTCACCTGTAGCCACCCGCAGAGGGAAGCTCAGCCGGGCAGCACGTCCGTGCGCGTCCCGTACATCCTGCACTCGGCCGCCAGCGCCAGCACGTTGGGGTCGCGTTCGCGCGAGCGCGAGATCAGCAGCGTGATGGTCTGGCGCGAGGCGTAGCGGGTGTCGAGCGGGATCAGGTCGACGCGGCTGCTGAAGCCGGCCACGCGGCCCGGCAGCAGGCTGTAGCCCATGCCGCCGCCGACCAGGTTAATCAGCGAGAAAATGTCGCCGACCCGCATCACGGTTTCGGGCACGTAGCCGGCCAGCTGGAAGGCGTGGTCGAAGCTGTCGGACGTGACGAAGCCGCCGCCCAGGGTGATGAACTTCTCGCCGCGCAGTTCGCGCAGGTCCACGTGTGCGCGGCCGGCATAGGGCGAACCCTGGGGCGCCGCCAGCCGCACCTCATCCTCGAACAGGGGCACCGCCAGTAGCTGCGGGTCCTCGACCGGGGCCTGCAGGCCGATCACGATCGCATCCAGCCGCCCTTCGGCCAGGCTGCGCAGCAGTTCCTGGTTCGAGCCCAGGGTCAGGTCGATCTGCAGTTCCGGGCGCCGCAGCTTCAAGCCCATCAGCAGCTGCGGGATGCAGCGCAGGGTCAGCGAATACAGCGAGCCGATCTTCATGCGCGCGCCCGCGACGCCCGCCATTTCGCGCGCCTTGCGAATGCCCTCTTCGGTTTCCTCGACCGCGCGCTGGGCGTGCTTGGCGAAGACGTAGGCCGCCGGCAGCGGCGCCAGGTTGCGCCCCTCGCGCCGGAACAGCGGACAGTGCAGGCCTTCCTCGAGCGTATGCAGGGCTCGGTGCACGCTGACCGTGCTTTGGCCCAGCGCTTCCGCCACCTTGGCCAGGCTCTGCAGGCGCATGAAAGCCAGGAATACTTCCAGTTTCTTGAGCGTGATTTCTTCGTCAATCATGGCTGTCAGCATACTCCAATCGTTAACTTCAGAGTAAACATCCGCCCATCGCATTGATTGAAAGGCCGGTCCATGCTGCCTATGCTGGCACCAAACTCTCATACAAAGGAGACAACATGGGAAGCACCACTCCCCAGCCGCGCCAGTGGGACACGCGGCGCCAGGAAAAACAGCGCCGCATCGCGCAGGTCGCCCACCTGGCGGACGGTCCCGTGCTGCAGAGCAGCCGCCTGGTCGAGGCCCTGGAAAAGCTGGTCGTCAGCGGCGACCGCGTGGTCCTCGAAGGGAACAACCAGAAACAGGCCGACTTCCTGGCGCGCAGCCTGGTGCAGGTCGACCCGGACCGGGTCAACAAGCTGCACATGATCATGCCCAGCGTGAGCCTGCCCGAGCACCTCGACCTGTTCGAGCGCGGCATCGCCAGCAAGCTCGATTTCGCCTTCGCCGGGCCGCAGAGCCTGCGCATCTCGCAGTTCCTGCAGGAGGGCACGCTGCAGGTCGGCGCCCTGCACACCTACATCGAACTCTACGGCCGCCTCTACGTCGACCTCGCGCCGAACGTGGTGATGGTGGCCGGCTACAAGGCCGACCGCGCCGGCAATCTGTACACCGGCCCCAGCACCGAAGACACCCCGGCCCTGGTCGAGGCTGCGGCCTTCCGCGACGGGATCGTGATCGCCCAGGTCAACGAGATCGTCGACGATCCGAAGGACCTGCCGCGCGTCGACGTGCCCGGCTCCTGGATCGATTTCGTGGTCCAGTCGGACAAGCCCTTCTACATCGAGCCGCTGTTCACGCGCGACCCCCGCCTGATCAAGCCGGTGCACATCCTGATGGCGATGATGGCGATCCGCGGCGTCTACGAGCGCCACCAGGTGCAATCGCTGAACCACGGTATCGGCTTCAACACCGCGGCGATCGAACTGCTGCTGCCGACCTTTGGCGAACAGCTCGGCCTGAAGGGCAAGATCTGCCGCAACTGGACCCTGAACCCGCACCCGACCCTGATCCCGGCCATCGAATCCGGCTGGGTCGAGAGCGTGCATTGCTTCGGCGCGGAGCTGGGCATGGAAGCCTACGCGGCGGCCCGTCCCGACGTCTTCTTTACGGGCCGCGACGGTTCGATGCGCTCGAACCGCGCCTTCTGCCAGCTGGCCGGCCAGTACGCCGTCGACCTGTTCATCGGCTCGACCCTGCAGATGGACGGTCTCGGCAACTCTTCGACCGTGACCCACGGCCGCCTGACCGGCTTCGGCGGCGCGCCCAACATGGGCCACGACCCGCACGGCCGCCGCCATGCGACCCCGGCCTGGCTCGACCTCGTGGAAACCGACGACCCTCTGGCGCGCGGCAAGAAGCTGGTGGTGCAGATGGTCGAGACCTTCCAGGACGGCACCGCGCCGACCATCGTCGAATCGCTCGATGCGGTGGAAGTCGGCAAGAATTCCGGCATGCCGCTGGCGCCGGTGATGATCTACGGCGACGACGTGACCCACGTGCTGACCGAAGAAGGCATCGCCTACCTGTACAAGGCCCGCTCCCTCGAGGAACGCAAGGCGATGCTGGCGGCGGTCGCCGGCGTGACCCCGATCGGCCTGCGCCACGACCCGAAGAACACGGCGCGCATGCGCGAGCAGGGTCTGATCGCCCTGCCTGAAGACATGGGGGTGCAGCGCGCCCAGGCCACCCGCTCGCTGCTGGCGGCCAAGAGCATCGCCGAGCTGGTCGACTGGTCCGGCGGCCTGTACGACCCGCCCGCCAAGTTCAGGAGCTGGTGATGACTGCGCTGAATCCACTGCGCCAGCGCGCCGCGACCGGCCTTTCGGAGCGGCTGGCAGACCTGGCGGTCGAGGCTTTGATCGACGAGGCCATGCTGACTCCGAAGCCTGGCCTGGTCGACATGCGCGGCAGCGGCGCCCACACCGACCTCACCTGGATGCTGATGTGCCGTTCGGCCTGCGCGCTGCGCCCGGCCTTCCTGGAGATGGCGCAGGCCGGCAGCGAGATCCTTGATGCCACGCTGCTGCGCCGCCGCATCGGCCGCATCGGCCGCGAGGCCGAAGCCGCGATGATGGCGGCCACCGGCGGCGTCAACACCCACCGCGGCGCGATCTGGGCGCTGGGCCTGCTGGTGACGGCGGCGGCGCGCCGGATGCACGGCGACGGCAGCGCGGATGCAGCGGCGATTGCGCTTGGCGCCGGCCTGCTGGCCCGCATCGACGACCCAGACGCACCTGCGCGCACCGGCAACAAGGGCGAACTGGCCTGCCGCGAATACGGCGTCGGCGGTGCCCGCGGCCAGGCCAGGGCCGGCTTTCCGGCGGTGGTCGAACAGGCGCTGCCGATGCTGCAGCTGTCCCGTGCCCGCGGCGACGGCGAAGCCCATGCCCGCGTGAACGCCCTGCTGGCCGTGATGGCCGGGCTGGACGACACCTGCCTGCTGGCGCGTGGCGGCCGCAAGGCGTTGGCTTCCACACAGGCCGGCGCACGGCGCGTGCTGGCGCTGGGCGGCATCGCCACGCCGAACGGACGCGAGGCGCTGCGCAGGCTGGAGATGCGCATGCGGCAGTTGCACGTCTCGCCCGGCGGCGCCGCGGACCTGCTGGCGGCGGCGCTGCTGCTGGACGCGATCGAACACCGCATCGAACAAGAACAGAGCTAGAGGAGACGACAGCATCATGGAAAAAATGGAATTCGAGTTCGGCGCCGGCCAGCCCGCAAGCGGACGCACGGTGGCCGGCGTGGTGGCCTCGGGCGACCTGGAAGTGCTGCTGGAGCCGGGCCAGAACGGCCGCACCACGGTGGCCGTGCAGACCTCGGTCGACGGCTACGGCGCGACCTGGACCTCGCTGCTGGAACGCGTGCTGGGTCCGGGCAGCCTGCCGGCCGCGCGCATCGAGATCAACGACAACGGCGCGACGCCGGGCGTTGTACGCATGCGCATCGAGCAGGCTTTTGAAGAAGCTGCGCAGGGAGGGAACACGCCATGAGCACCGATATCGCACAACTCCTGGCCCGCGACAGCTTCATCGAACGCGGCGCCCGCAGCCGCGCCAAGGCCCTGCTCGATCCGGGCACCATGCGCGAACTGGCCGGCCCTTTCGAACGCTTGCATTCGCCCTGGCTGGCGATGCAGCAGCTGGTGACCTCGGCCGATGACGGTGTTGTCGTCGCCAAGGGCCTGCTCGACGGCCACCCGACCGTGGTGCTGGCCATCGAAGGCGCCTACCAGGGCGGCAGCATGGGCGAGATCGGCGCCGCCAAGATTGCCGGCAGCCTGGAACTGGCGGCGAACGATAATCGCCGCGGCATCCCGACCCGCGCCGTGATCCTGTTCGAGACCGGCGGCGTCCGCCTGCAGGAGGCGAACCTGGGCCTGGCCGGCATCGCCGAGATCCAGGCGGCCGTGGTCGACCTGCGCCGCTACCAGCCGGTGATCGGCGTCAGCGCGGGCACCGTAGGCTGCTACGGCGGCATGTCGATCGTGGCCGGGCTGTGCTCCTACCTGGTGCTGACCCGCGAAGCGCGCCTGGGCCTGAACGGGCCGCTGGTGATCGAGCAGGAAGCCGGCGTCGCCGAGTTCGATGCGAAGAAGCGCGGCCTGATCTGGGGCCTGACCGGCGGCGAGCAGCGTGTGGCTAGCGGCCTGGCCGACGCCTGCGTGCAGGACGATACGCCGGAGGTGAAGGCCGCGGTGGCGCGCCTGTTCGCGCAGGGCCTGCCGCAGCAGCACCGCAGCGAACGCGCCGATCACTTCCTGGCTTGCCTCGCTCGCGTCGACACGACGGAACAGCCCACACCGGAAGACGTGCGCAACATCTACCAGCAGGGAGACGCATGATGGAACAACAGAACACCACCCGCGGCGCCATGTGGCTGCGCCTGCTCACCGGCGGTACGCGTCCTGCGCACGACTGGGCCGCCGTACAGGTCTGCGACGCCGAACTGGCCGGCCAGCCGGCACGCTACATTGCCGTCGTGCCCGATCCCGCCAACCGCTTCTCGCGCGCCCGCAACGGCGAGGTCGGTCTGGTCGAAGGCTGGCAGCTGGCCAAGGCGGTGCAGGAAGTCGTCGCCATGGACCGCGATGCGCCGGTCAAGCGGCCCATCGTCGCCGTGATCGACGTGCCGAGCCAGGCCTACGGGCGGCGCGAAGAAGCCTACGGCATCCACCAGGCGCTAGCCGGCGCCGCCGGCGCCTATGCCCAGGCGCGCCTGGCCGGGCACCCGGTGATCGGCCTGATCGTCGGCCTGGCGATGTCGGGCGCCTTCCTGGCCCACGGCTACCAGGCCAACCGCCTGATCGCGCTGGACGATCCGGCCGTGATGGTGCATGCGATGGGCAAGGCCTCGGCGGCGCGCGTGACCCTGCGCTCGGTCGAGGCGCTGGAAAAGCTGGCCGCCACGGTGCCGCCGATGGCTTACGATATCCAGAGCTATGCTTCGCTGGGCCTGCTGTGGAAGGTGCTGCAGCCGGCCAGCCTGGCACAGCCGGGCGAGCAGGACATCGCCATGGTCCGCGGCGCGCTCGAAGCGGCGCTTGCCGACATCCTGGAAGACCGCGAACGCGACCTCGCCGGACGGCTGAACGGCCGCCACCGCCAGGCCTCGCGCCGTGTGCGCGAACTGCTGCAGACGCAATGGGAGGCCGCCGACTGACGACCATTCCGCGTGCTTGCCCGGGACGCCACCCATAAAACCTACAGGCGCCCGACCTTTTTCTTGGACGAAGTAAAGGAGACAGACATGATTATCTATGGAACCGCATTGCTGGCGATCTGCCACCTGCTCGGTATCTTCCTCGGCGACCTGCTCGGGCAGCTGCTGGGCGCGAAAACCAATGTCGGCGGGGTCGGCATCGCCATGATCCTGCTGATCTGCGCCCGCCTGTGGATGCACAAGCGCGGTCTGATGCCGGACCTGACCGAGACCGGCGTCAGCTTCTGGGGCGCGATGTACATCCCGGTGGTGGTGGCGATGGCCGCCCAGCAGAACGTGGTCTCGGCCATGAGCGGCGGCCCGGTGGCGCTGGTGGCGGCAGCCGGCAGCGTGCTGGTCTGCGCCTGCTGCGTTGCCCTGATCAACCGCCGCGAACGTCCAGTGGAAGTCAGCGAGGACGAAGCCGAGACCGAAGCCCGTATTGCCGCGCACCGCGCCTGAGGAGACGATCATGTTGGAACTGCTTGAAAAAACCGCGAAAACCAATGGCCTGGTGACGGCCTTCGCCCTGGTCGGCCTGGTGATGCTGGTGTCGATGTGGCTGTCCAAACGCCTGACCTTCGGCCGCGTGCACGGCTCGGCCATCGCCATCCTGATCGGCCTCGGCCTGGCCTACTGGGGCGGCATCCAGACCCACGGCACCAAGGGCATTGCCGACGTCTCCCTGTTCGCCGGCGTCGGCCTGATGGGCGGCGCCATGCTGCGCGACTTCGCGATCGTCGCCACCGCCTTCGAAGTGAAGGTGACCGAAGCGCGCAAGGCCGGCATGGTCGGCGTGGTCGCGCTGCTGCTCGGCACCCTGCTGCCCTTCATCGTCGGCGCCTGCGTGGCCTGGAGCTTCGGCTACCGCGACGCGGTCAGCATCACCACCATCGGCGCCGGCGCCGTCACCTACATCGTCGGCCCGGTGACCGGTGCGGCGATCGGCGCCAGCTCGGAAGTCATGGCGCTGTCCATCGCCACCGGCCTGGTGAAGGCGATCATGGTCATGGTCGGCACCCCGATGGCGGCGCGCTTCCTGCACTTGCACACGCCGCGCTCGGCGATGGTGTTCGGCGGCCTGGCGGGCACCGTCAGCGGCGTCTCGGCCGGCCTGGCCGCGACCGACCGCCGCCTGGTCCCCTACGGCGCCCTGGTCGCGACCTTCCACACCGGTCTCGGTTGCCTGCTCGGGCCGTCGCTGCTGTTCTTCGCGACCCGCGCGCTGGTGGCTTGAGATGGACACACCGCGTCCACACGACCTGCTGTTCCTGAACAGCGCCGACGTGTTTGAGGCCTGCGCCTGCAACGTCCAGCCGAACTGGCTGGACGCGGGCTGGCTGGCGCAGGCGCCGGTGGTCGTGCGGCGCGCGGTGGTCGCACCTGGACGGGTGGCCGTCGGCGCGCGCGGCCTGCAGCGCAACGAACGCTGCGCCGGCCAGCTTGCCCTCGGCGGGGTCTCCCGGCGCGTCACGCCGCAGGATCTGGCTCGCGCGGTACGGCAGGATCCGGACCGCCTTGAACCCGACGCCGCAGCTCTGCCCTGCATCGCCGCCCTGCTCGCGCTGGCGCCGCGCCTGCAGGATCTCGGTTTGGGTTGGGGACCGGCCGGCGGCGTCGGCTTCTGGCTGGCCAGCAGGCTGCCGGTGCTGCGCTCCACCAGCGACCTGGATCTCGTGGTACGCGCGCCGCAGCCACTCGCCCCTGCTCAGCTGGCGGCACTGTGCGCGCTGCAGGCGCATCCCGGCTGCCGGGTCGACATCCAGATCGACACCGGCGCCGGCGGTTTCGCGCTGATGGAATACGCGCGCGGCGGCAAAGTCATGCTCAAGACCGACGCCGGTCCGCTGCTGTTGAACGATCCATGGGAACGCAGGGAAGCGGCATGAGCGTCCTGTTCACCTTTCCCGGCCAGGGCGCGCAGAAGCCCGGCATGCTCCATGCACTCCCCGAGCATCCGGAGACCGCGCGCACGCTGGCCGAGGCTGACGCGGCGCTCGGGCGCGAGGTGCTGGCGCTGGACACGGACGCCGCGCTGCGCTCTACGGTGGCCGTGCAGCTCTGCCTGCTGGTGGCCGGCGTAGCGATGGCGCGCGTGCTGGCGGCGCACGAAGCAGTGCCGCAGATGGTGGCCGGCTTGTCGATCGGCGCCTGGCCGGCGGCGGTGACGGCCGGCGTGCTGCCTTTCGGCGACGCGGTCCGCCTGGTCGAGCTGCGCGGACGCCTGATGGAAGACGCCTACCCGTCCGGCTACGGCATGACGGCGATCGGCGGCCTGACCCGGCAGCAGCTCGGGCCGCTGGTCGCGCAGGTGCATGGTCCCGGCCACGAAGTCTACCTGGCCAACCTGAACGCGCCACGCCAGATCGTGATCGCCGGCCAGGATGCGGCGATGCAGGCGGTGGCCGATCTCGCGCTGGCTCACGGCGCCCAGCGCGCCGAGCGCCTGGCGGTGCCGGTCCCTTCGCACTGCGAGCTGCTGGACGCGCAGTCGCGCACCCTCGCCTGCGCGATGGACCAGGTGGCGCTGACCCGGCCGCGCATCGTCTATATCAGCAGCAGCCAGGCACGCGCGCTTTTCGACGGCCAGCGCATCGGCGCCGACCTGGCTGCGAACATGGCGCGGCCGGTCCTGTGGGCCGACACGGTGCGCCATGCCTGGGAACGCGGGGCGCGCTTGGCGATCGAAATGCCGAGCGGCTCGGTGCTGACCAAATTGACGGGTCCCGAATTCCCGGACGGGGTGGCGCTCAGCTGCGAAGGTTCGCGTCTGGACAGCCTCGTGCAGGCCGTACGCGAAGCCTGAGATGGCCTACTCGAGCGCGCGGTTGCGCGACTCCACGTCGACGCACAGAATCGCCACCGCGCCTAGCGCCAGGAAAGCCGCCAGCATCGCCAGCGCCAGCGTGAAGTGCGCCGCCATCACCGGTGCAATGACGGCCGGTGCCAGCAAGCCGCCGAAACGCGCGACCGCGCCCGCCATGCCCATCCCGCTGGCGCGCAGCCCGGTCGGGTAGACCTCCGGCGTGAACGCATACAGCGCGCCCCAGGTGCCCAGCAGCGCGAAACTCATCAGGAGCGTCGAGCCGACCACCAGCGCGGTCGCATTGCCGAAGCTGTAACACAGGCAGCCGGCGGCGCTCAGCAGCAGGAAGCCGACCAGCGTCGGCCTGCGTCCCCAGCGCTCGACGCCGTAGGCCGACAGCGCGAAACCCGGCAGCTGCACCAGCGCCAGCACGATCAGGAATTCCTGGCCACGCATGAAGCCGAATCCCTCCGCGCTCAGCTTGACCGGCAGGTAGACGAATACGCCGTAATAGGCAATCGAGATCAGCGCCCAGGCCACGAACAGCGACAGGCTGCGCCGGCGCAGGCCGGTTGAAAACAGCGCGGCCAGAGAAGCCTTCGCGGCCTGCTCGGGCTGCAGCGCCGGTATCGTCACGCTGCGTCCGTTCACTTTCGCGATCCGCTCCAGCACCGCGCGCGCCTGCTCCGGCATGCCGCTGCGGTTCAGGTACATCGGCGATTCCGGGATCGACAGGCGCAGGACCACGCCGACCAGGGCCGGGATACCGGTCACGAAGAAGATCACGCGCCAGGCATCGTTCTCCCAGCGCACCGCCGCCAGCGCCAGCACCGCCAGCAGGATGGTGCCGACCGCCCAGAAGGATTCGAGCAGCACCAGCCAGCGCCCGCGCCGGTCGCTGGGCAGGAATTCGGCCATCATCGTGTAATCGACCGGCAGCGTGCCGCCGACGCCGATGCCGGTCAAAAAGCGCAGCGCCAGCAGCCAGGTGAAGTCGGGGGCGAAGCTGGAGGCCACGCCAAAACAGGCGTCGACCAGCACCGCGGCCATCAGCACCGGCCTTCGTCCGATGCGGTCAGCCAGGCGGCCGAAGACGAAGGCGCCTATCAGCATGCCGATGAAGAAGAAGGTACCCGTTTCGAGGGCGCGCGGCATGGCGATCCCGAAGGTCTTCGCGATCGTGGGCGCGGTGAAGCCGATGGCCAATACCTGCATGGCGTCGGCCATCCAGACCAGGCCGAAAATGACGAACAGGCGGTACTGGAATTTGCCGACGCCTGCTGTCTGGATGCCCTGCTCCACCGTTGCCATTCCGCTGACCATGTCGCTCCTCCACGCTTCGCCCGTTTGCGCTATCAGTGTGGCTTAGTTTGCACGAAAGAGCCGGCCGCTACGGTGCATTGGAAAACAGTAACGCATAAAAGTCCGGCCTCGGACCAGGCCAATTCTTCAAGGCAAGTCGGAATCGGCGGCAGCCATCACGCTGCATGCGGTATCGAGCCGCTGTTCAAGTGGTCCCTCGAGCAAGACGTAGGGCAAACCACGCGCTTCCAGAACGCTGCAATACCATCGGTGCTGGCGCGCGCGGAATGCAGCATCGCGCCGGGTGCCGTCCTGGACGAAAGGAAAATCTGGCGCACACACGAAGATCACCGCATACGGCTGCTGCGCCAGGCGTCGCACGACGGGATCGACGCGGCCGAAGCCATCCAGGCTATAAAACACGGTGGTCAAGGCGCTGCCGTCGCAGACCAGCCAGCGGTTCGCTTCCCTCAGCAGCTGTTCTTCGCGCGCCGCCTGTCCCTCGGCAACCACGCGCATGTCGGCGTAAGTGAGCCCGCCCCGCTCTTCCCATAACTCGCGCCCCACTTCGGGCGCCCAGACCGTACCAAGGCGTTCCGCAAGCGCCCGCGCGAGGGTCGTCTTGCCGCTCGATTCGCCGCCGAGCAGGCAGACGCGCTGCACGAAGCTCGCATACACGGCCGGGTGTATGAACTCTCGGTGCAGATGCAGATCGTCGCGGATGCGGGTCCCAGATACCGAAACCGCGGCACGGGGCTGATCGACGCACACGTGGCGCACCGGCCCCATTCCGGGACGGCGCGGAGCGAAATACACGGAGAGTGCAGCGGCAAAGCCGTCGCCATAATCCTCGCTGGTGAACACGGCATCCACCGCGGTATCGCAGATCGCCTCGCACAGCCAGGCCGTGAACTCGCGATGCACGGCGGCGTCCTCGTCGTTGTGCGGAAGCCTGCGCGGCGGCAGACCGCGGCTGGCGCACAGGCTGGCGAGCGACGCGTCGTCGACGACCAGCGAGCGCACGCTGGGGAAGACGTCGCGCAGCCACGCTTCGCGCCGGTCCCGGCCGAGCCCCGGAAACTCCGGCTTGGTGTAACTGATGACCAGCAGTTCGGCGCAGGCTTCGAGCGCGTGCTGGATCAGGTGCATGTGGCCCCGGTGCAGCGGGCAGAATTTCCCGACGACCAGGCCGCGTGCGTACGGTTTGTGGGCGGCGGCCGGCCCGGTATCGCGGTCCAGTCTCATGAATGCGCGCCTTCCAGGTCCGAGGTGTACTGCAGGGTCTTGCCGGCGGCCTGCAGGACCTCCACCGTGACCGCATCCGTTCCGAACAGGGATGCCAGCGCGGCCTGCGCGGCAGGCGCCAGCGGCATCGCGTCCGGCGCCAGGCGCAGCACCACGCCGGCGTCGGCGCGCTGGTGCACGTTGAAATGGGAAATCGGGAAGGGCAGCAGCGCGTGCGTTACGTCGATGTTATTGATCCACGTGCCGCGCGCACGGTAGCGCACCGGCCGGCGCCCGGACAGGCCGACCAGTACCGGCCCTTCGGCCCCGAAGGACAGCGTTGCAAAATCGCCCGTTCGGTAGCGCAGCAGCGGCAGGCAGAAATTGAAGCCGCCGGTGACGGTGATCTCGCCCGTTTCCCCGGCGGGCAACGGACGGCCGGCGCGGTCGAGGATCTCCACGTAGAGCCGGGGCTGCAGCAGCAGGTGGCCGCCCAGGTCGGGATCGAACACGCCGACCGGGCCGACCTCGTTGAGCGAATAGATATCCAGCACTGGACAGCCGAAACGCCGCTCCAACCGGTCGCGCAGGCCGGGCAGCAGCGTCATCGACACGGAAATCAGGGCGCGCGGCGGCCGGGTCACCGGCAACTTCAGGTATTCCGCAAAGGAGATAGGATCGCCGGCCACGATCTCCGGCGCCAGCGCATCGAGGTAGCGGGCGCGGTCATCCGGATCGCGCCAGTCGTCCTGGTGCAGGTTCAGCTTGGCCAGCCCGGATTCGTTCATCGAGGGCGTCACCGACACATAGGTAAAGCACTGGCGCTGGTAACCCAGCAGGACCACGCCCACCTGCCCGCGTCCGTTCGCCGGCTCAATGCCGAGCCGGCGCAAGGCGCGCTTGTGGTAGGCCGCGTAGCGCGCCGCCACCACCGGATGTGAGGGCAGCAGCAAAGGATGGCCGGTTGTGCCCGTGGTGCGGAAGTTGATCATGCGGTCCAGCGGCACGTGGTCCGGAACGAATTCGGCGATACCGGCCGCAAAGTCGGCGCGCGAGACCGGCGCTACGTCCTCCAGGCAGCGCGGCGGCGACCCGAGCGCGCGGTAATGCGGCACCTGCGCGAAGGTCTCCCGGACAAATGGGCCGATCCAGTCCGGCGCCGATCCGGGCGTCCAACCGACGGCTGCCGTCGCGACCTCGTTTTCATGGCGGCGTTGCGCCTCGACCTCGTGGGCCAGCAGGCGGTTGCCGCTCTTGTTGCGGTACGCCGGCGCGCAGGGATGATCGACCATGAAGTCCAGCATGCGCTGGCCGTCCGGGCTCAGTGTCGGAAAGCGCTCGCGGTGCAGCGGATCGTCGCGAAAGCGCACTTCGCTCATTCCCTGGTCCACTTGTCGGCCGATTCCTGTGCAACCTTGCGGGCCAGGGCTTCGCGGATTTCGCGCGCCCGCTGTTCCGCCGACCGGCTGGCCTCGAGCAGGCGGCGCCGCTCGGTGGCGCTGATCGCGGCCAGCCGGTCCGTGGCCTGCTCGGGGGTTTCGCCCGCCGGGCGGAAGCCGAGCCTGTCCAGCACCGTGCGCGCCAACTCATCGCGCCGCTCGGGGTCGGCGGCAAAGCGGTGGGCCGGGGTAGCGGCAAGCTCCTCGGCCACCTCGGCCAACACCTCGACCAGCGTCGCCGGGTCGAGCTGCTGCGCAAGGAACCACGGATCGGCAAGCAGCCACGTGCCGATCATGATGACGGCAAGGCGGTTCCTGTCGCCGCGCTGGCTCTGCCCTTCGCACTGCGCCAGCACCGCGAACGGCGCCGGCCCGCCGTGCATGGCGGCCAGGTCGTTCACGAGCGCCGCGACGGCAACGCGGCCGCTGCCGGCCACGCGCGGTTCGTCCATGAAGTCGGGCGGCGTATCAGCGAGCCGGCGAGTAAGTGTTTCGAGATCCGGTCCCAGCTGATTCATGATGCTTTTCCATAGTGGCGCCGGCTGAAGGCACGTGCGAAGGTGACCAATTGCGCCATGTCGGACACCGCATGGATGTGCCAGCCCTGCTCGTCGCGCGCACGCAGGAGGTCTTTCTCGGGCCAGTATTGGTTTGCAGGCCGGGAGTCGGCCCAGGTATCGCGCAGGTTCAAGGCCATTGTGCCGCCGGCCCCGCCGCTGCGCAGGGCGCGTGCGGCCACGTCCCAGCCGCTGTTGCCTTGTTCGTCCTTGTCGAACATCGTGGTGATGCCGTCATCCGAAATCATCAGGACGTGCACCGGCCGCCGCAACGTTAGCCCTTCGCGGTAGGTATCGCGCAGGCGGTGGATGGGGAAGCAGGTGCCGCCGCCGAAGAAGCCGGTCAGTACCCGCAGGATCGCGTCGCCATGGCTGACGAAGCCATCGGTGCCCAGCACCTCCTGCTTGCCGCTCCACAGCGTCGCCTGCACTGCCGCGCCCGCGCGCAGGGCCGACAGCGCAATGATGGCGCCGGCCAGGGCCAGATAGGACACGCGCTGCTGCGGATTGGGCATCGAACCGGAGCTGTCGACGTAGATGTCGAGGTCGACCGGCACCAGTTCGCGCTCTGTGCCGGGATCGCGCTCCAGGTAGCGGCGCACGGTGGTCAGTCCCGGTACGGGGCGCGGACTCAGGGCCAGGCTGTGCAGCCAGTCGATGTCTTCCAGCGGTTCGCCCAGCTCCCATGGCTCGACGCCGGCCGGCTGGGGTTCGCCCTCGCGCGCCACGGTCCTCGCCGGCAGCGGCACCAGATGCGGCAAGGCGCGCTCGCGGTAGTAGCGTACGGCGATCTCGTGATCGTCCAGCGCGATGCCGGCAGCCTTGAGTATCTCGCCGTATTCGAAAGGCTCACGGGCCTGTCTGCCCGATTGCGCAGCCGGTTCGGACACCGGTGCAGGGGCCACGACTTCTTCGCCGGTGACGCGCGGGTCGTGCACCGGGTGCGGCGCACCATCGAGTTCGTCCGGCTCGATATCGTGCACGGCGCCAGGGCTGCAACCGCACGCCGCATCCAGCGTATCGTGCAGCGCACGCAGCGCGTCGAGCGCCGCCGCGTCGTCCAGCAGGTAAGGCAGCACCAGCGTGGCGAAGCGGCCGGAACCTGTCATCCAGTCGCTGGCGTACACCCGGATCAGGCGCGCGCCCAGCCAGGCATCGGTGTCGACCGCGTCGGTGACAGCCTCACCGGCCAAGCTGCCCCTGTCCAGCTTCCACAGGTGCTCGTAGATACGCATGTACAGCGTCCACAGCGAGCCCGCAGGCTCGCCCCCTGCTTTCGCTAAGCGGTCGCGCTCCAGCGCACGGTAGATCTCGGCCATGCGCAGTCCGGCCTGGCGCTGCAGGCGGTCGTTGATGCACAGGTCGGTGTACAGGTTGGCGACCATCGGCGCCTTGCTCTCGAGCGTGGGCAGGGAGCGCCGCATCCGCGCCAGCATCCGCAGGTGATCGGTTGCGTTCGCGGGCGCCAGTACGTGGTGCCCGACCTCGTGCGCCAGGATCTCGACCGCATAGTCCTGCAGCCCGTGCCCGGCGACTGCTTCCAGGTCGATCATAACGCTCTGGTCGAGCAGACGGATCAGGGCGAAGCCGCCGCCCATACCCGCCTGCGAGGCTTCCAACGTGCTGCGGCACAGGCGCGGGTCATGCAGACGTGTGTAGCGGCTCCAGGCAGCCAGCGCCTGCGGCCAGGCGGCGCGCCACTGCGCCAGGAGCGCATCCTTTGCCGACGATTCCGTAGGCGGCATCAACGATCGCTCCGCGCCAGCACGCGGATCGCATGCGTGTAGGGCGAGGCGATGGCGATCGTCGCCGCTGTCGCGCACACCGCCAGGCCGGGTGCCGGCACGTCGAGCGCGATACGCTGCGAACCGACCAGCAGCGTGCCGTCGCGCAGCGTATGATCGCAGCGGCGCTGCAGCGTGCATGCATGGCCGAATTCCTCGGCGCTCGCCGACTGCAGCACGGCGCCGTAGGCATCGGCGACCAGTAGAAAATAACGGCCGCCCGACTTCACGAAGAAAACGTCGCCGGCTGCTCGAACTTCCGGCGGCACCGCGAACTGTCCGCCAAAGCCGCTGAAGCTGCCGACACGGCGCTCGCGCACCGCGTGCGGGTCGCTGCCGCCCCACCATGGATCGTGTTCGACCTCGCACCGGAACGCCTGCCATGCATCCCGGCCGCCGGCACCAAAGGCCCGCAGCGCCAGGGATTGCGGCAGGGCCGCGGCGGCGGCGATGGCGCCGGCCCGGAAGTGCGCCGTGCCGGCGCGCCAGGCCAGCACCTGGCCGACGACACGCAGCTGCCCGGCGGTCTCGATATGCGGCGCCAGCGCAGCCAGTTCGTCGGTCCACTGCGCGACGCGAACGCCGGCGATGCTCTCGAGGTGAACGATGGCGTTGCTGAGCATGGCCAGCACCTGCGCAGGCTGCGCTGCGACCAGACGCGCCAGCTGCGGAAACAGATCGCGCCACGCCGAGGCCAGTGCCTGGCTGCGCGCGGCCGGACCGACCAGTGAGCGGCCCGCGAGTTCGAGCGCGACGTCATAAGCCGCCAGTACGGCCACCGGCAGGCGCGCCCGGTCGGTCTCGGCGACGGCGACCGCCACCGGATCGACGCCCTCTTCCAGGAAGCGCAGGAAGGCGTCGGCCCGGAAAGCGGGAAAGATCCGCTGCGCTTCCCGCACCCGGTGGTTGAAGCCGCTCCGTCCTGCCGCCAGTACGTCAGCGAATGCTTGGGAAATCATCGCTATTGCGCGCGCAGCCAGGCAAGGTAGTTCGTGTAGCGCTGATGCAGGTATTTCAGCTTCAGCAGGTCGTCGTACAAGTGACCGTACAGCTTGCGTCCCCGCACCAGTTCCCCGATCAGCTTTTCGATGCGCGTCAGGCGGGCACGCGTATCGCGCTCGCCAACGCCGTCCAGTCCCAGTGCGAATTCCTTCGCCAGCTCGCCGACGGCGTCGCTGCGGTCGAGATCCAGGCGCAGGTACTCGTCGTTGGCCAGGTCGAACAGGCGCCGCAGCCAGCTGACCCGGTCGGTGCGGTAGGGAGCGTTCTCCGGCAAGGCAAAGAACGGTGCGTTGGGATCGGGCTGAAGCTTGTCGTGCAGGACGAAGGGCAGTACCTGGCGCAGGTCTTCCAGCTCGACCTGGCCGTTGCCGCGGAAGTAAGCAAGCGCCTTGGCGTACAACAGCAAAGTCATGAGGTTGCGCACCGACAGGCCGTTGCGGGTCTGGCAGCCCAGGTCCTTCATGCGGTCCCGCCCATTGTCGGCGGCGGTAAGCTCATGCCAGGCAATGCCGGACAGGCGCGCCGTGTCCTTGGTCATGTATTCGAACTGCCCGCCGGCCATCTCGGCCAGCTCGAACTGGCTGGCGAAAAACTCGAGCCGGCGCCGCACGCCTTCCGGGACCTCGACGGCGCGGATGTCGCGTCCCATCGCGTCGACTTCTTCGGCGCTGAAGATCAGTTCCGGCGGAATCAGCTCTTCCGGCCGGACCTCTTCCTCGATCCGCACCAGCAGCTCTTCCAAGAAGCGCGGGTTGAATGCGAGGGCCTGCACGATGACGTCGATCCGGTCGCGCAAGGCTTCGATGACCTGGTAGGTGCCGCCGCCCTGTTCGTCGTTGGCGGTCAGGAACCATGCCGACTCGGGGCACTCATAGACCTGGTTCAGCACCTCGGCATAGTTGTCGCCCATGACGGTCAGCAGCGCGCTCTGCGTGCGGGTCGGAATCCGGTTGTATTCGTCGACGATTTTTACCCGCATGCCCAGCCAGGAGCGCCAGGCGATGCGGATCTCCGCCATGTCCTTCGCATTGATCAGGTCCGCCGGCAGCGGGTTGCCCAGCAGGTCCGCGATGGTCATCTGCGGATGGCCATGCTGCATGGCGCGCCGCACTTCGCGCACGCTCGCCCCCGCGAGCACGCCCATCAGGATCGCGCTGGCTGTCTTTCCACGTCCCGGCCCGCCCACGAACAGGCATTTGCGGCGGGTCGCGAAGGTCAGCAGCGGCAGCAGCACATAGCTGGAATAGCTCTGCCCTGACGGCAGGGACAGCACGCGCTTGCTGTCGCCGACCGTGAAGGTCTGCGCCGGACCGTCGTTGTACTCGATGTCGTAATGCGGGCTGATGATCGCCTTGTTGACGATCCAGAAGTAGGCTTGCCGCAGCTTCTCGTCGAGCTGGGTGCCGGCCGCTTCGCCTTCGCCCGGCGCGCCTACCGGTCCCCGGTACAGGTCGGCCACGTCGAACTCGCGCGGCCGGACGACCGCGCGCGGGTTGGTCGGCGCACGGGAGATCTTGCGGAAAAAGTCGAAGGCCACGCTGTCCTCGGGGTCGGCATTACTGTTGCTCGGGTTACCTGGATGCTACCGATTTTCTTCCCTGGAGGCAATGCCGTGAGCTTGACCGGTAATCGTGTTTGCGGCGAACGGCATCGGCAAATGAACACAGCAAAGCAAACAAAACAAAACAAAACAAAACAAAACCATCATCCACGCGACTCCGCAATAAAAAAGCCCCTGAACCAGGGGCTTTCAAAGCCAGGCCTGAGCCTGGAAACACTCAACGGCTGGCCGTCTGCGTGCCGGCCGCGCCTGCCGGCGCATTCTTCACATACTTGTCGAACCAGCGCAGCATCTCGAACACCAGCTGTTCGTTCGACTCGCGCGCCGCGTACCAGTGCGGCTCGTGCGGCAGCATCACCAGGCGGGTGGTGCCGCCGTTGCCGCGGATCGCTTCGTACAGCTTCACCGATTGCAGCGGCGTGGTGCCCGGGTTGGCGTCGTCGCCGCCGTGCACGATCAGCAGCGGCGTCTTCAGCTTGTCGGCGTAGAAGAAGGTCGAGGCCTTGGTGTAGACGTCCGGCGCTTCCCACACCGAGCGGCGCTCGTTCTGGAAGCCGAACGGGGTCAGCGACTTGTTGTAGGAGCCGCTGGTGGCCGCGCCGGCGCGGAACAGGTTCGAGTGGGCCAGCAGGTTGGCCGTCATCAGCGCGCCATGGCTATGCCCGGTCACGCCGATGCGGTCGGGGTCGGCCACGCCGAGGCGCACGGCTTCGTCGACGGCCGCCTTGGCGTTCGCCACCAGCTGCTCGGTGTAGGTGTCGTAGGCCTTACGCGGGTCGCCGACGATCGGGAAGGCGGCGCTGTCGATGATGGCGTAGCCCGACAGCAGCAGCAGGCGGTACTGGCGCAGGCGCGTGAAGGTGGCCTGCGAACCGGTGGTCTGCCCTGCCTTGGACGCGTCCGCATAATCCATCGGGTAAGCGTTCAGGATGGTCGGCAGGCGCGTGCCTTCCTTGTAGCCCGGCGGCGTGTAGAGCGTGAAGGACAGCTCGATGCCGTCGGCGCGCTTGTACTTCACCAGGCGCTTCTTGATCTGGCGGACTTCCGGGGTCGGGTCCGTCAGGTGGGTCAGCGCGGCGCTGGTCGATGCGTAGGCCGGCTCGCCGGCGGCGGCGCTGGTGGCCGCGGCGCCGAGGGTGCGCACGATGGCGTTCGGCGTTTCGGCGGCCGACTGGTACCAGGTCATCAGGCGCTTGGTATCGTTGCCGGCGAAGCCGAGGAACTGCTCATACGAGGCCTTGTCGCTGCGGAACAGGCGCTCGGCCTTCTGCGTCTTCAGGTCGAAGCGGTCGAGGAAGGGACGGTCGCCGTCGGGCGAGGAACCGGCGCCGGACAGGTACATGGTGTCGCCATCGAGCTTGATGACCGAGAAGCCGTTGGCCAGCTGGCGGCGTACCGGACGGCCCGGGTCGGCGTACTTCTCGTCGCTCGACATGTCCCAGACCAGGCGGCGCGAGTTCTGTGCATCGTCGACGTTGATCTGCCAGGTGCGGACCCATTTGCGGTTGACGTCGTAGTCGCTCAGCAGGGCCACGCCCGGCTGCTCGCTCCAGTTCAGGCCACCGTAGCGCTGCTGGGTACGGGTGATCTCGACAGGCGCCGCGTTGAACGGCGCCTTCAGCATCATCAGCTTGTCGCGCTCGGCCGCCTGGACGTTCGGGTTGCCGCCGTCGAGGGCTTCGGCCCAGACCAGGGTCGCGGCTTCGGTCGGGCGCCAGGTGAAGCTGCGCGGACCGGTCGGCACGCCGCGGTTCGGCACGCGGTCGGCCAGCGGCAGCGCGGCGATCTCGCGCACCACCGGGTTGGCGCCTTTGCTTCCCTGCTTGCTCAGATCCCAGATATCGACCTGCTTGGGGAAGCGGTCGAAGGTGGTGACGTAGGAATAAGGCGTGCGAATCTCGGTGACGACCGCGTGCCGGCCGTCCGGCGCCACGTCCAGCTCTTCGTACATGCCGGGGCGGCCGACGTTCGTGATCTTGCCGGTGGCGGCATCGACCAGCGCCAGCTGCGAGGTGCCGTAGTAGTTGAACAGCTCTTCGTCGTGGCGGTTGCGCAGGGTGTCGCGGTTTTCGTAGGTGCTGCTCTGACCCGTCGCGCCCAGCGATTCCTGGATGCCAGGACCTTCCGAGCCCGGCGCCTCGCCCGGCGGCGCCTTGCGGCTGGTAGCCAGCTTGACGAGCAGGGTCTTCTGGTCCGGCATCCACTGCATCTGGTCGCCGAACATCTGGTTCAGGCGCACGCCCGGCAGGCGGCGTACAGCGCCGGTCTTGGCATCGCCGACCCAGAGTTCGACCGCTTCATTGGTGATGTTCTCGAAGGCGAAGCGCTGGCCATCGGCGCTCCAGACCGGGCGGCGCGGGCAGGCGTTGGCCGGCAGCTTCACGTGGATCTGCTTGGCGTCCGCGACCTGCACCAGGTCGATGGCGCTGACGCAGGGCGGGATGCCGTAGCCGCCCGGGGTGTCGTGCTGGCTCTGGTTGCCCGGCTCGATGCGCACGCCGGCCAGGCGCAGGAAGGGCATGGCGACCTTGGCGATCGACGGGTACTCCTCCATCGTGACCAGCATCAGCTTGTCGCGGGTCGGGCTCAGCGAAGGCGATGGCGGCGACGGTGCGCGCATCACGTCGAGGATTTCCTTCGGCGGCTGACTGTAGCCGCTGGCAGAAGTGCCGGCTGGTGCCGCCGCCTTTGCCGCATTGGGCGCCGCAACGGCAGCCGAGCTCATCCCGGCGACCAGCGTGGCGCCGACCAGGCCGGCCATCAAATGTTTTCCCTGCATGGAGATTCTCCGTCTTTGATCAGAACGATGACATTGCCATAAAAATTGAAAATTAGAAAGTCACCACGCTCCAGGGCGCCGCGCATTTGTGGTCGGCTTCGAAGCTGGCCAGCGGCTGGACGCCGCCGCCGGACGTCACATCGAGTCCCAGCACTTTGTCCGGACCGGTGAAGGCCGGCCAGCTGGCGGTCACCGCACTGCCCTTGTTCGGATCGCCGGTGCGGGCGAAATTGGTCCAGTAGCGCGACATCGCCGCCTGCAGCTGGCGTTGCTCGTCGTTGGCGAGCGCGTGCAGGTTGTACAGGTATTGCAGGTCGTAGGAGTGGGCGGCGCCTTGCGGGAAGCTCAGGTAGTACTTGCCGTTCTCGACGCCGACCGAGGGAATCGCGGTCTGGTCGCGGAACTCGTACATCCAGACCGGCGTGTTCTGGGCCGCCACGCGCTGCGCCGTGCGCAAGGCTGGGCAGGAAAAGCCGAGGTCGGTCGCCAGCGCGGACACCGCGATGCTCGGCTGCAGGGCCGGATTGGCGCCGTAGTTCGACAGCGGATAGAAGTTCGCGACCAGGGCGTCGACATTGGCGGCGCCGCCGATCAGGGAGGCGATGGTCGGCGCGTAGGCCGCGGCCGGCAGCGAGAAGCTTGTGTTGGCAGGGTCGCGGTTGGGCGGCGATGCGGCGTCGCGGCGCCCCGCTTCGCTGATCGCCACGTACAGTGCGTATTCGTCCTGGTTGGTGCCGTCGATCAGCGGCACCTTGGTGTTCTCGCCGGCGGCGAAGCTCGCCTTCACGGACTTCGGCAGCACCTTGCCATCGACCGAGGGCACCGGATTCGACAGCGCCGCAGCAAGCGCGCCGGCGAGCTGGTTGCGCACCACGGCATCCGGCAGGCTGCGCAGGCAGGCCGCGGTGACGTTGCCCGCATCGCAGGCGATGCCGCCGGCGCCGGCCGCCTTCGCCGCCTTGATCGCATTGTCGACGATGCTGGTGCTGACCGCGCCCATCTGCGCCGCCGACAGCTGGCGGTCGTTGCCGTAATTGCCGCTCTGGACGATGGCCTTGGCGAACAGGCCTTTCGAGCCCGGCGAAGCCAGGTGGGTCATGACGCTGAAGCCGCCGGCGGATTCGCCGAAGATGGTCACGTTGTTTTTATCGCCGGCGAAGTGGACGATGTTCTCCTGCACCCAGCGCAGCGCCGCCTGCTGGTCCATGATGCCGTAGTTGCCGGCCGCGCCGTCCTGGGCCAGCGCCGGATGGGCCAGGAAGCCCATGGCGCCCAAACGGTAGCCGACGTTCACCACGATCACGCCCTTGCTGACCAGCGGCGACGGATCCGCGTACTGGACCGTGCCGCCGGTGACGAAGTTCCCGCCATGGAAATTGACCATCACCGGGAACGGGCCCTCCCCGGTCGGCGCGTGCACGTCGAGGTAGAGGCAGTCCTCGCTGTCGCCGGGCAGGCGGAACGGGCTGTTGCTGGTCTGGAGGCAAGGCGCGGCGGAGGCGGTCTTCTGCAGCCGGCCGTTCCATTTTTGTGCCGGCGCCGGCGGGGCCCAGCGCAGGTCGCCGACCGGCGGCGCGGCGAAGGGAATCGCGAAATAGCTGCGCATGCCGAGGCGGTCGACGGCGCCGACTTCACCGTTGGCGGTGGCGGCGATGACCGGGGCGCTGGTCGGCTCGCTGGGCGGCTCCGAATTGGCGCAGGCGGCGAGCAGGATGGCGAGGCTGGGTGCGAGAACTGCGGTGGCGTATTGCAGGTGCTTCGTTTTCACGGGGACGGCTCCTTGTTCAGTATCCGTCCGACCTTAGCACACCCGCCCTCCGCACTTGCTCACCAAAAATCACCTTCCCTCAGTTGCTGACCGAGGGCCGGCCGCGCCATGGCACCGCGGACCAGGGACGGTACAGCAGCAGCGCCGCCACCAGCCCGCAGGCCGCGGCCGCCGCCATCCAGTAGCCGGGCGCGGCCTTGTCGCCGGTGTACTGGATCAACCAGGTCGAGACCACCGGCGTGAAGCCGCCGAAGATCGCCGTCGCCAGGCTGTAGGCCAGCGAAAAGCCGACCGTGCGCACCTCCGGCGGCATGATCTCGGTGAGCGCGACCACGGTGGCGCCGTTGTAGCTGGCATAGATGAAGGACAGCCACAGCTCGGCCACCAGCATGTTCGCGAAGCTGGCATGGTGCACCAGCCAGGACAGCACCGGATGCGCGGTCAGGATCGGCAGCACCGTGAACACGACCAGCAGCGGCCAGCGTCCGATGCGGTCCGACAGCGCCCCCATCACCGGCAGCCAGATGAAGTTCGACAGGCCGATGCAGAAGGTGACCAGCAGGCTCTCGGCCGCGTTCAGGTGCAGCACGCTCTTGCCGAAGGTGGGCGCATACACGGTGATCAGGTAGAAGGACACGGTGGTCATCACCACCAGCATCATGCCCAGCAGGACCAGGCGCCAGTTGTCGCCGATCGAGCGCAGCACTTCGCGGAAGGACGGGTGGTGCTTGCGCGCCTTGAACTCGGCGGTTTCCTGCAGCGAGCTGCGGATGACGAAGACCACCGGGATGATGCTGCAGCCGATGAAGAAGGGAATGCGCCAGCCCCAGTCGCCGATGACGCCCGGCGCCAGCCATTTGTTCAGCAGGAAGCCGATCAGGGCCGCCGCCATGATCGCCGCCTGCTGGCTGGCCGACTGCCAGCTCACATAGAAGCCCTTGCGGCCCGGCGGCGCCATCTCGGCCAGGTAGACCGACACGCCGCCCAGCTCGACGCCGGCCGAAAAGCCCTGCAGCAGGCGTCCGGTCAGCACCAGCAGCGGCGCCAGCATGCCGATGCTGGCGTAACCGGGCACGAAGGCGATCAGCACGGTGCCGAAGGCCATGATCGCCAGCGTCAGGATCAGGCCCTTGCGGCGGCCGATGCGGTCGATATAGCTGCCGAGGATGACTGCGCCGAGCGGCCGCATCAGGAAGCCGGCGCCGAAGGTCACGAAGGTCATCATCAGCGAGACGTACTCGTTACCCGACGGGAAGAAGGTCGCCGCGATATAGGTGGCGTAGAAGCCGTACAGGAAGAAGTCGAACATCTCGAGGAAGTTGCCGCTGATGACGCGCAACACGGTCGAGAACTGGGAAGGGACCGGACGGGCCTGGTGCATGGTGTGCTCCTCTACTGCATTGGTCTAATAACACTACTCTTGTCAGACCATGATCCTGCGTGTGGGATAATAAGTAAATTGCATAATTGTGATTGATCGATGCATGAACCGGATTGATCTTGAATTTGGCGACCTGCAGGCCTTCGTCGCCGTTGCCGAGCGCCTCAGCTTTCGCGCTGCCGCCGCGCAGCTCTTCATCTCGCAGCCGGCGCTGAGCCGGCGTATCGACAAGGTCGAAGGCGTGCTGAAGGCGCGTCTGCTGGAACGGACCAGCCGGCGCGTGGCGGTGACCGAGGCCGGAAGGCAGTTTCTGGAGCACGCACGCGCCTCGATCGCCGAGATGCAGGTGGCTTTGGGCAGCATCTCAGCCGCGGCTGCCCACCGCAGCACGGTGGTGACGGTGGCTTGCGTGCCTTCCGTGGCGAACGACGTGCTGCCGGACGCGCTGCAGGCCTTCTCCGCGCAATTCCCCCACGTACGCCTGCGCGTGCTGGACGAGAGCGGCTCACAGGTCGTGCAGTCGGTGGTGCGATCGGAGGCGGATTTCGGCGTCAACTTCATCGGCGTCCAGGATGCGGACCTGGACTTCAAGGCGATCTATACCGAGCCCTACGTGCTGGCGGTACAGCGCGACCATCCGCTGGCGCGCCAGCGGGCCGTGCGCTGGAGCGAGTTGCGCGGCAGCCGCCTGATTGGCGTATCGGCGCGCAGCAGCAACCGCATCCTGCTCGACAATGCGCTGGCGCGGCTGGAAAAGCGTCCGGTGGTGTTTTGCGAAGTGAACCACGTGACGGCGGCGCTGGCGCTGGCCGATGCCGGCGTCGGCGTGACGGCGGTGCCGGCGCTGGCGTACTCGAAGCTGCGTTACCCCTCGCTGGTGACGGTGCCGCTGATCGAGCCCGAGGTGCGGCGCACGCTGGGGCTGATCACGCGAAAAGGCGCCGTGCTGTCGGCGCCGGCCCAGGCTTTGTACGAGCTGCTGGAGAGCGCGGCGGCGAAGGGGTTCACCTTCCGCTGACGGCAGGGCTGGACGGCTACTTTTGAGCGGCGAATCTGGCGCGCGCCTTGTGCAGCTTCCGGTAGCTGTCCATCAGGCGATGGTGGCGGTCCAGCCCTTCGAGCTGCATGCTGGTCGGGGTCAGGCCGTAAAAGCGCACGCTGCCATCGACCGAACCGAGTACCGCATCCATGCGCGGGTTGCCGTACATGCGGCGGAAGTTGACGACGTAATCGTCGAGTTCCAGCTCGTCGTCGAGCTCCACTTCCAGCACTGCTTCCAGCGCGCGGTAGAACAGGCGGCGCTCGACGGTGTTGTCGTTGTACTGCAGGAAGGCGCCGACCAGTTCCTGGGCTTCGTCGAAGCGCTGCAGGGCCAGGTTGATCAGCAGGCGCAGCTCGAGCACCGTCAGCTGGCCCCAGTCCGTGTTCTCGTCGAACTCGATGCCGATCAGGGTCGCGATGTCCGAGTACTCGTCCAGCTCGTTGTTTTCCAGGCGGTCCAGCAGGGCCGCGAGGGCATCGTCGTCGAGGCGGTGCAGGTTCAGGATGTCTTCGCGGAACAGCAGCGATTTATTGGTGTTGTCCCAGACCAGGTCTTCGACCGGGTAGATTTCCGAGTAGCCCGGCACCAGGATGCGGCAGGCGGTTGCACCCAGTTCGTTGTAGACCGCGATGTACACTTCCTTGCCCAGCTCTTCGAGGATGCCGAGCATGCTTGCCGCCTCTTCGGCATTGGCGTTCTCGCCCTCGGCGGTGAAGTCCCACTCGACGAAATCGTAGTCGGCCTTGGCGCTGAAGAAGCGCCACGACACCACGCCGCTCGAATCGATGAAGTGTTCGACGAAGTTGTAGGGTTCCGTCACCGCTTCGCTGGCGAAGGTCGGCGGCGGCAGGTCATTCAGGCCTTCGAAGCTGCGGCCCTGCAGCAGTTCGGTCAGGCTGCGCTCGAGCGCGACTTCGAAGCTCGGGTGCGCACCGAATGACGCGAACACGCCGCCGGTGCGCGGGTTCATCAGGGTCACGCACATGACCGGGTACTGGCCGCCCAGCGAGGCGTCCTTGACCAGCACCGGGAAGCCCTGCTCTTCCAGGCCCTGGATGCCGGCGACGATGCCGGGGTACTTCGCCAGTGCCTCCTGCGGCACGTCCGGCAGCGCGATCTCGCCTTCCAGGATCTCGCGCTTGACCGCGCGCTCGAAGATTTCGGACAGGCACTGCACCTGCGCTTCGGCCAGCGTGTTACCGGCGCTCATGCCGTTGCTGGCGTAAAGGTTCTCGATCAGGTTCGATGGGAAGTACACGGTCTCGCCATCCGACTGGCGCACGTAAGGCAGGGAAACGATGCCGCGTTCCGCATTGCCGGAGTTGGTGTCGATTAGGTGCGAGGCGCGCAATTCGAGGTCCGGATCGTAGATGCCCAGGCAGTACTCGTCGAGAATCCCGGACGGCACCGTATCGTTAGGGCCGGGCTTGAACCAGCGTTCGTTCGGGTAGTGCACGAAGTCGGCGTTGGCGAACTCCTCGCCCCAGTAAGCGCCTGCGTAGAAGTGGTTGTTGCTGATACGTTCGATGTACTCGCCCAGCGCCGAGGCCAGCGCGCTTTCCTTGGTCGAACCCTTGCCGTTGGTGAAGCACATCGGCGAATGCGCGTCGCGGATGTGCAGCGACCACACGTTCGGCACGATATTGCGCCACGAGGCGATCTCGATCTTGATCCCCAGGTCGGCCAGCAGGCCCGACATGTTGGCGATGGTCTGCTCCAGCGGCAGGTCCTTGCCGGGGATGTAGGTGGCGGTGTCGCTGCCGGGCTGCAGGGTCAGCAGCGCCTGCGCATCGGCGTCCAGGTTCTCGACCTCTTCGATCACGAACTCGGGCCCCTGCTGCACGACCTTCTTGACGGTGCAGCGCTCGATCGAGCGCAGGATGCCCTGGCGGTCCTTTTCCGAGATATCGGCCGGCAGCTCGACCTGGATCTTGAAGATCTGCTTGTAGCGGTTTTCCGGATCAACGATGTTGTTCTGCGAGAGGCGGATGTTCTCGGTCGGGATGTCGCGGGTATTGCAGTACAACTTCACGAAGTAGGCTGCGCACAGCGCCGACGAGGCCAGGAAGTAATCGAAGGGACCCGGCGCCGAGCCGTCGCCCTTGTAGCGGATCGGCTGGTCGGCAATGACCGTGAAGTCGTCGAATTTGGCTTCGAGACGCAGCTTGTCGAGGAAGTTGACTTTGATTTCCATGGGGGATGTCCAGAATGATGCTGAAGATGGTGTAACCGCACATTATCCGTGGTTTCAAGCGTGCGGCATAGGCTGCCGATGAGGCGAACAAAGTTTTGCTTTGTAGTGACCCATACGAGCGGGCTGCCCGGCTTGCCGCCAGCCCGTCAAGAGCCTCTGCACAATATAAAGCGTTATGATGTGCCGGCCTATTGATGCGATTTGCGATACAAAAGTTAAGATTGCCCTTCCACACCGTAGGTACATGCTAAAGAAAATACAATGAATTCAACAGATATGGCTGATTACCGGACCTTTTCCGAACTGATCCAACAAGACGATGCCGACGATCTGCTAGACAATGTTCCCAGCGAATTAATTGCGCGTTTTACGGACGAGTTGGATCAGGGCGAGGCTGACCGTATATGGATAGCCGCCGACGAATTCTACATAGAGTACTACCATGGTCCCTACATACTGATTAACAGGTTGGTCGAGCTATCGACGAGAGCGAGGACGACCGGATGGAGGCGCTTCCAGGGCGCTTTAGTTCGTTTCTCGTTGCAGCGCTATCTCGAGTGGTGTCATGGACGACTACAATCCTTCACTGCAGATCGTGACCGATACCGGGAGGGCTATGCCATTGATGAACTCGATACCGTTCTACCGTATCTGGTCGAATTCGGAGCACCGCACGATACGTTAGCGCTGACAAATGCAATCCTCGCTATTCCCGCCGTACATGCGCGCATCAGGCTGCTGGACTCGATTGCATCGTTGACTGTTTCAGCCGGCAGGGAAAATCCGATTCTCATGCTGGCCCGGGAAGCGGATACGCATCTTACTGCGGCTATCACGGAACACTGGGAAAGAAAATTCAGAGCGACGTCGTCGCACAGCGCAAGTTTGTGGGAGGACCCGATCGGAACGGGCTCTTTGGTGCGATTTCCGGCCGTGATCAGGGTGCTGGCCCAACATTACCCGGCAATCGTGATGCTTGAAATCGGTTACTCGGCAGGGATACGTGCCTCTACTGCGCACGACGTCAGGCGGCGCTTGTCCGAGCTGGGAATCGAGAGCAATCAGGATGCGTTCGTAGCCATGGGAACACTATGGTATCTCTTAAGGCAAATGCATGAATTGCAGCCCCGCTCTTACGATCACGAGACCGAGCTCAGCGGTCTACGGGCAGAAGTACTCGAGCTGGTGTTAGCGCAACCTGCACTCTGGGTACGCGCACTGCCCTGGATTCTGCTCCATGGGCAGTCCATCAAGCGTGACGTGATAGCAATCACGTGCGAGCTCGGCCGCACGGAGAAGCAGATTGCCGCAGTCCTGAAGGAATTGCGTGATGAGCCAGCTGTGTCAACGCTCGCCATGGGCATCCTCGCGCTGATCGGCGGCATCGCGCGACCTGGCGAACAACATACGCTTGCGCTTGCCGACTCCCTCGCTCACTACTTCGATGGCACGCCGAAATTTCCATCTCCGCTGACGGTGCGTTCCGCAACGTGGCTGGGGTCGACGCGCCTGGAGAATTACCTGCGCGATGGCGCTTCTCGCGCATGCGAATATTTTCGCAAGCATGTGGTTGGTCGCGTGGGCAGCCAGGAGGAAGCGCTCACAGCAACGTTTTTGAACGAGCTGCTCGTCCAATTCCGCGACAGCGAAATAATGGCTTCTCACACACATTCGGAATCGTACGGAACGCCCAAGCTCAGGCTATCGCAGCGGGAAATCTCGAAGCAAACGGAGGAGCCGAAGTACGGCTGCGATCTGGCATTTATCGTGAAAGCCCATGCCAAGGATGTGTACCGGATGGACTGGGCGAGTCTCGTGCAGGTAAAGAAAACCTTGGCCAAGCCGGCAAGCACATCCACGGCCGACACGTGGAAGATCGATGTCGCACAGTTGCAAACATTGATCGACGTTTGCCCTACTTCGGTCTATCTGCTTATCTGCGCCCACGGTGAGATTCTGGTCGTTCCTGCGCGGCATCTCATGGGTTACGTTCGTGGCAAAGCGAAAGGACATACAGCAATGTCCCGCACACTCGGCTATAACGATATCCGTTCGGCCGCCATTCCTTTCGAACAGTACCTCGTCGATTTGCTCGTTGGACAGTGGATAGGCACCACCGCAGAGGCGACTCTCGAATTCATCAACGGAAACGACTCGTTAAGCCCCCGTCACATCATCGAGGTAGATATCGCGTTCGCACCGGGGCGGGAGGGTTAAGCAGACGAGATGGCTCACCTGGTTACCGATCGGGTGAGCTTTCTGGTACGCAGAAAAGCAAAAAGCCCCACCAAGATCACTTGGTGGGGCTCTGCTTAATAATTAGCCTGACGATAACCTACTTTCACACTGGTTGCAGCACTATCATCGGCGCAAAGTCG